>JAABUO010002543.1_pt1 | contig 22164 bp, 22 predicted proteins | sample 5559291 | NCBI WGS metagenome assembly JAABUO01 (sample SAMN10711878, study PRJNA513372) | rock metagenome | isolation source: Antarctica rocks | place: Antarctica: Victoria Land, Finger Mt sud
AACTTGCTCCTCATCCAGTCCCCTAGCTCCTGAACGTCAGTGATGGTGTACAACACGCCACCAACGGCCAAAATGAACGCATACTCAGCAAGCAGGAAGGTCTGGATGATACGCCGCCTATGGTTGGCTGTTTTGAAATGTGGGTCCTGCAAGCAAAATAATAATAGTAATAATTAAAACGCTTTCCAGCTCATGATGAGCTAGGTACGTGCAAGCATGCAGCAGGCACATCATGCAAATCTTCTGTTGACCTGGCACAGGGCAATGTTTTTTTTGGGATTATAATGACACATTTGAAATATTACTAATAATAATGATGATGTTGTGAAATCACGGGCTTGGCCAAAAGGACGATGATGCTTACAAGCAGAATGTAGATGCAATCACATGCTCAATCACGGCTGATGCAGCTTTGTCCAGCAATAGATGCTGGGGTACCTGCTGAATGAATGTATGACTGAACGAATGTACAGACAACAATTGAATTGGAGCCAGCAAGTGAAAGGAAGGAGCGAATGATCAACAAAATGGAAAAATGCACAAACAAATGAGTTAATGACAAACAGTACCCATGTGCAGGCTTCAGTCAATTCACCGCATGTGACCTCTAAGCTCCAGCTGTCAGTATACGAATACAAAAATCACAAGCTGTACGCTTCAATCGAGAATATGTTTCACATCACCCAGCTTGAGCATCGTTGGTTATGCCAGATGCAGAACAGAGCCAGACATGGAACAGCAAGGCAATGCCCTACACGGCATAGCTCACTCTGAAACCTGGGACACCTTACAACCTTGTTTCTCCTCTTACACAGACCCAAATCTAGGCATTCTAGCTATGCACCCACCTTGTGTGTGACCGCATGAGATGCCTTTTGGATGCAGGAAAGCAGGTTTGGCTGCGAAGCAAGAAAGCTTTGCTCTGAGGCCAAGCTAGGCTCATCAACCGTTCCATAAACGTATCGAAGTTTATTGCTTTACGACAGCTGTTCTATCAACTAAATCACCAATTTTCCAGGGAAATAATATGACTTAATAGTCCATCCCTGAGCTGGGAATCAGCTGCATCAAGGCTGCTGTCACAAAACATGTTGCATGCACACAACTAAGTGCACAGCTGCTTACTGGGAAGAGGAAGAATAGCTTGTGCAGCTGGCCCTTGAGGAAGAAGTTGGGGAGGTGCCTCATGGCGTTGGTCCTAAGAGCTGTGATGTTGTTGAACTTGCCGGGCTGCTCCCTCCGCAGAGCAGATACCCTCTCTATAACATAATTTGTGACCTGCAAGGACACAAATGAAACTGAATATTACTTATATGATAACAATAACAATAATAATAACAATAATAATAATAGTAACGATGATAATAATAATGATAATCATCAAAATTATTATAAAAATTGTGATAATAACAATAATGATAACAACAATAATGATGATGTTGCCCACCACGGGTTCCAGCAATGCACACTTTGTGTGTGTAGCATAAGTCATTTGGACACAAGTGCACATGCTAAACTTACTGGGGTTTCAATCTGTGAGAAGGCTGTGAGTTAATGTCCATGGCAGCGTGACATGACAGCGTCCGCTTATGTTTTTGGGGTTGACGACACAGCATCTGACATGTGTATTGGGTGGGAGGTGTCCATGCGCATCCTGACATGGTCAGATTGCTGCGTGATGCATTCCTGCATTCTTTTCTTAATCGAACTCTTTGAATGGTTTGACCAATCATTTCAGAGGTTAGAGATTTCATAATGTGGACAAGTTCTGTGAGAAGACACCTGGTTTGTGCTGAAAACCTGGCAAACAATGTCTGGCTTAGAGTGACACCAGCATTAGTGGCAGGAGATCAACAGGATCATCTTCCCTTCACATGGCTACATGCAGAGCATTCACGGAATCCCAGCAATAGCAAAAGTGGCCAGAGGGTTCTTGAACAGGCACGCATCACAACAAAAGGCACAGATTAAAGCACACCTTGTCTCTGATCTCCATTCCAACCATGAGCTTGTCAGGATACAATGGTGACAGACGCACCAACAGACCACCAAACCCACAGCCCACGTCAGCAAAGCGCACTTGCAAGTCTGATTGGCCACTGTCTGCAGCTTGTTCATGCTGCTGCTGTCTGAGCGTCTGTGGGTCATCTTCTACTGAACTTGCCTGTGCCTGTAGTGAGCCAGCATCTTGTGCCGGAGGTGTGGGGTCTGCTGATTTGATTGCAGAAGTTGCCCGGGCTGCTGACTCTAGCACTGCAGCAGCTGCAGTTGACGAAGAGGGCTGGGCAGCATCTGCTGGTTCAGAGGCGTTAGTGGAGCAACGGCCGTTGAGTGCTGTCGCTGTGCCTTTGGCAGCTTGGAAAAACTCTTGGAAGTGATCTGACCTGGCTAGACAAACATAATTTGTGCAATAGATAAGGCAAGGTAGTCGGAAATTGAATGAATGCTGCATATGGATGTACGATTCACCGCAGCTGGCAATGCATGCATCGGAGTAGTGCATTGTGCCCGGATACAGCAGGCTGATTGGGAGCCAAACAGATGCAGGGACTCAGTTGGGTTGCACAAAAGCTTCAAAGGCAAAGCCTCAGTGGTTTTGTCAGTTAGTTGGAAGCTATTTCATCACTGTCCTTGCAGTTGCACAGATCAAGAAGATGGAAAACGGCCGCATGAATGGCAGAAATGAATGCAGCATACCAGTCGTAATCAGAAGGGCGTGCAGGTACAGGCCACTCACTCAAAGGATTAGCGTGCGCACGGGCTCGATATAAGGCTTTTCTTGGATGTTTCACTCCCTACAAGGTTGAGTGCAACTCTTCAGGGCTCGTACCCGACCACTGACAAACTTTGAGAGGACTTGAGTAACAGATATATGGATCCGACCTGAGCTTGCTGCCTGCCAGCTGCGCCGCGAGGACGCTTGTCTTTAGGCATTGAAAATGGACGCCGCCTGCAGGTCGAAAGACTCTCGACAAACGATAAGCGTTTGTGAATCCGTATCAGGACCGCAGAATGGTGCGGATCGCCAGCTCCCCTTGTCAGTCACCGCAACGACAGGCCTGCGCCTGCACAGAAACCCTAACAGGCCATCTCGCGCATCATTATGCAAATTATATTAATTAACAGTATGGATTACACCGATAATTTAAGCCAAGAACATTCGATTTGTTTTTGCCCATTTTCATCTGTTTCGTGTCGGACATTTGATCAAAAAGCCCTGCCCTTGATTCGATTTTCTGGGGTGCGCGATGATTTCGAGCAGAATGGGTAGCAGCCAAATCTAGTAATCTTCTTCTTCAAGTTCAACCCATGCAACAGATTAAGAATCGACAAAATCTTGTCCATCACAGACAACAAAGTGGTTGGTCACAGAGAATCTGGCACTCTTATCTGGTCCGTGGGCAGTCTCACTTGCGTGGTGTTATGAAGACATGTAATCAACTTGCTTCCATCGAGCTGTCTTTGCAATGGCACTGCAGTTGGCACTGCACTCCAGCTGGGAGGACGTGTGCATTCTACAATCACTTCAACAGTGAGTACAATGACACTCCATGCAACAGCTGCATAGCCATGCTCAGACCACCCAGTGGCTACATTATTGATATCACATGCATTGCCCAGTTGAACACGTGCACACAAATAAATAATCGTCATTGGTCTTAGAAACCAGTGTGATCCATGCAGGTGACTATCATCATCTTGTTGAGCAACTACTCTTCGTTCCAATAACGTTACTGGCAGAAAATCCCAAATACATTGCAGCTCATGAGATCAGTCTTTGACAGTGTGAAGTGTACTCTGAATTTTGTTGTGTCAAAATGACACAATCAGTTCTGCTCAACTTTGATCTGGAAGCAATGCAAGGCCGCCAGAAGGAATGCAATATTGCATGTAGTTCCTGCTAATAGCTGCCTACTTTAGTACACAAACCAGCAGTGATGGCTTTGCTCCAGGTTGCAGCATATTGGTCGACCATTGGAGTCATTACTGCCTTTCGCAGACCAGAAACCGGAAGCACAAGCCACCCAGATGACTCCTGCAGATGATGCAGAAATTGCACCGTGCTGCATTATATAGCCCTTCTCTGCTGATCACTACTTACTTCTCCATTTGATAGCAATTTGACTACTAGGCATGCTCTACTGCACCAGCTCAGTCCTTCTTCACTCCTGCCACACCAGCTAAGAGCTGTGAGAGTCATGGTCACTTGAAGCGTGAACACCAACAATTGACAAGAGCTCACGGTGTGGAAATGGCACGATAAGTGTACTTTCTGGCTTCAGGTATTGTGGATCCGCCCAGTAGTTGTACTTGACCAAATCGTAGGCTGTCACCTTGTGGGCAGGAGTGGTCAATTTCTTGGCAACAGACCAAAAATTGTCGCCTGTTTGGACCTTATACAGACCGCCTGCAAGGCAGGCAACGGGTAAACGCATGGGCACAGCATGACCTGAACAGATACCAACACAAAAACGGCACACCTAAGCTGATGATCTGGCCCTTCTTAGGCTGCTCAAGTTCACCCGGGTTACAGGCTTCCAAAAGATCGTACGGTACATACACTTGACTGGCGAGGTCGGACTTGTTGCAATCTTGTTTCAGAGGAAACAGGTGATCTGCAGGGTTGCAACACAGCATGAGTGAGCAGGCAGTTTCTGTCTACAGGCGTGCGTGCCGTCCACAACCTTGAAGCAAAGCAGCCATCCACAACCAACGTTTGCCCGGCCAAGCAATTGATACTGCTGTTACTGATCAAGGTCGCCGCACTACCCCTGCATCTTTTGCGAGCGATGTCATCGATACAACGTAGGGCGATGACGCTTGTCTGAGACAGTAGGAATCGAAGATGTAGCGGCAAATCTGGCACCAGATTTGGCACCAGATTTAGTATCAGCCATGTCATGACTCCGCGGAATGGAACAAGAGTGGCAGTTCCACTTCCACTTGCAGAGGCTGGCTCTGCACGATGACCTGCATAAAGCTGTGCCTACGTGCAGCAGAAGCACAAAAGGGCCCGTATCAAGTCCGCTTGCACTGCCGTCAAGGCCGCTATACCTCTGACGTCAGCGTATTGGGATCAGTTGTTGGCGTCTGGATCACCTTACCAGACACCTGCTTTCGCATCTTGCGCTCGGCTGCATCACCAAACTTTTTGCGTTTATCTGAGCATACAGCAGTATGCGCCCCGCTAAAGCACCTCGAGTAGGACTGAGGGCAAGACTGACAGCAAAGCTGTCAGTCACCGGTCAGACTTTCGCTTGCACTCGCACTTCGAATATCTGGTGCCGTGTGACCCAACACATCGTCGGCAAGTGTACAGCTATTGGGCGACATTGTCAGCAAAGCAGCGTACAGAGCTGCTTACTTTGACGAAAGAAAGCATCAGAAGTCGGGTGCAACAGTTGAGCGACGCAGCGTCGGCTGAAGGTAAGAAGAGCGATCGGATACGCTTCTCTAGTAGCTTTCATTATGTATGCAAGCTGTGCTACCAGCATAATGGATGAGGACTTATATCTCTGGCCCCTGTTGCAGAGCAGATCTTTTTGCAGCTTCCTGAGGTTTATAAAAGTTTTGAAAGCCGACCTGTTATCCGCAAGACGCAGTCACACACCTCCACGGCGCAATGGCATTGGCCTTCTGAAGACAGAGTGTTTACAAACGTGGACCAGTTCAGGTCAGTGACTGGCACAAACTGCAGGACCAAGTGCATTCGCTGCAGTATGTCAGCTCTTGTCCCGGATGCCAAATTCCTGCTGCCAGTTAAGCGACAGCAGGCAGAACATCACATCTGCATGGCATGCTCAAAAAGGATCAATTGGCTATAGTGCAAGCACGATGGCCGACTGGCAACTGATGTTGTCGTACTAGATGCATAAGCTTTCTAGCTGTAGCTTACTTCCATTCTCTGACTTGCAGGGCCTTCATCAGACAAGAATGTCTTGGAGAGGAGTTGCAGAAGCTGTTGCCCACTCTCGAGGACATTAAAAACAATACTGCTTTCATAGCCATGCAGAAAAGGATGTAAGCGTCCAACTTTCCACGCACCAGTCGTTTTACGTATGCATCACGGTTTGTGCGTGTTTGTGCGTGTGCATCTGCAATGTCCCTAGCAAAGTTCCTTGCTTGTTGAGTAATACCCGCTCTCCATCTATGGCAGTCCACTTCGCTTGCGGTCAGCAACAAGCACAGCCACACACACTACTGTCAATGATTTCCAAATTTCTTTGTCCCTTCAACCCTGATTGCTTTTTTTTGTTTGCTGCAGACAAAGGCAGCTTCCACAGGCAGCATTCGACATTCACTGCTTATCCCAGCTGCAGAGCCCATCCTGTACCCAGAATGGGAAACTGGACCTCCTTGCACTCCTCACTGCAGCTGTGCTAAAGGAGCACTCTGTGCTGTAAGTGCAAATTGACTGTAAATTGTGAACTGTAAATTGACGCCAAAAGGTGTAGTCTTTTCTTTTCTGCTGTGAGTGCCTGCCTTTCTTGGTTTACACCCCAGCGACATATGCAGCATGCGTCTGATGGCATGATGCATGACAGTGCTGCTTTGTCTGTTGACTCTGTGGTGAATCTTTTTGTCCTGATTGCCATGCTGTCTGCAGGATGCAAGTCGTGGATCGTCGTATGGTACATGAGAGTGACGTCTATGCTAGTGAGAGCCAACGTCTATCGAATGACGCACTCTGCGAGGAGGTCTTGGACAAGGTGTTGCTGCACCGCTCCTGCTTGGTCAGAAAGCTGTGTCAGCCATCAGCCTATGGTAGCATCACAGATAAGGTACATCACCATCACCATGCATTGTGTGGTTCCAAGAGCTGTTTGAAGTCAAGACAATGCTCTTGTTGTTGTGCTCTTGTTATTGCACTGGATGGGCATGTCATGATATATGGCCAAAAAGCAGTTTGTATTTGGGCATTGTAGTGCAGGAAGTATCTGTCCCTGTTGTCATGTAGCAAAACAACACCAACCACAACAACCACAACAACCCATTTGGCCATGTCCTCTAACAATTGTCCTCAGAGCTCACCACCGCGTGCACTGTCAGGCTCCACATTCCAAGCTTGTGGCAACATCAGCATGCTGGCTCTGATCACCAAGTTTGGCGTCACTGCTGCCAGCAACCACAAACCAATTCTGTTTATTTGCAGGATCGCGATGTGTGTTTTATGGTTGACTCGAGCGAAGACGAAGTATGGCTCACCAACTTCTCGACAAGCCTCGCCCACTGGCAGGTAAGGAAGCACAAAGTTTTAGATTCTTACCCTCGTCATTCAACAACAATACTTACTTGTTCTGGCATTCAGTCAGGTTGCATTGCTTACCTATGTGTCAGCTTGACATGCATGAATCTCTACCGTAAGGTGTTCAAAGGTGGCACCACCTGCTTGCAACTCCTCAGCATGTTTGGCTGATTGTGCCTTCACATTGCTGAGGAGACAGCGCTGTGAAGGCAGAACCTTTTCCAGAAACGATATACTCCTTGCATCAACGCTATTGTGCTGCTCATTCAGGAAAACTGCCGAGCAGGCCAGCCTGGTGCGAAGCCCAAGGAGGAATGCATGCAGAAGACTGATCCTGTTCTAGAGGCACTGTATAGCATGTACAGCCCTGATGACATCGCGAGCCAGCTGCAATACCACACCAAAGGTCAGTTTGCACATTTGTTGATTTCTGAAACTGCAAATCTGACTTTAAGCATTACATGCATGTGTCACTAAGCACGGTTCTGTAGATAATGAAAGTTTGCTGCGCAAAACAACTTGCAGTTTATAAAATGTAATGTTCAGAATGAGCATATACATAGCGTTCAAGGCGCTTGCGCTGCAGACCTAGCTAGCTTTGACTTGCGCCTGTAGATCCTGACTGCTTGTTTGCTTTGCGCATAGGCGCAGCTGCAGTCGAGGCGGCCTACCGTGATCTTGAGTCTGTCCTCAAGGAGCTGCAAGCATTGCGCAAGCAAGCCGATGCAGCAGATGAGCAGGCAACAAGCAACACAGCCAGCCAAGCAGGTAGCGACAGCTTCAGACGCCAGCAGGAGCACAATGCAGCTGTTGAGAAGATCCAGGCTGTGCTACCTTTCCTGGAGGCTCAGCTGCTAGATGCAGCACATGATGACCCATCTAGGCTGATTGTGCCGGTTGTTATGCTGCCGCTGATTCAAGAGCGCTTGAGCGATGAAGCAGCTCAGCATGCTGAGCGCACAGCTCAGAAGGCCTTTGATGATCTGCTGCAAGATGAGGTGAGACTTTAATCGCATTCCTTTGGTTTTCACATTGGAAAGGCACTTTTTCCTTAGGTTCAACATTTGATACTGTTTTGTTTCTCATGAAAGGTCTAGGTGATGTTTCTTGTAGCTTGCAGTCATGTGGACATTTTGCTGCATATTCCTGACTGGCGTTGCGCAGTGTACACGCTGACTGGACCCACCAGTGCTTTGCTCAACTGGCTGACATGCATGCTGTGTGCCCCATGAGTTGATGACTTGCTCTGCTGTTCATCACTGCTGCATGTGCTCCCAGCTTACAATATGCACTCACATGCCCTTTGCGTGGTTTTGATGTTTAGCATCTCAAATCTAAATTGTGAATGTGTCTTTGCATCAACTCTCTCTGGTCCTATTCACATGGGCTGCACTTGAGTGTCGCTGAGGTGTCATCCCTGCACACACATCCTGACAGAAGCATGTGCACCTGTAGGCCAGTGTATCAGCCAAGGTTGCAGCCAAAGCAGCTGCTAAGCAAGCCAAAAAGCTCAGACAGAAATCCAAGCGTACACCAGTCATCGCGCAACAAGCCGCCCACCCTCTAGAGCCAGCTCAGCACGTGAGCAATGTTGCTTCAGAAGCGCATGCTGCAGCACCTACCACAGCACCTACAGCAGCACCTACCACAGCAGAACCTACTGCAGCGCCTGCTTCTGAACAAGATGCGTCTGCCAAAGCCAAGCAGGGCACTGCTGCTCTTCCAAAACGCCCCCAGCCTTCCATCCAGAATGCAGCTGATGCAACAGTGACTGTCAGCATTTGTGAATCAGACCACACTCCAGTACCATGCACAGACTCCATGCCTCTCCGCTGCTGTCAGCCTGTGCGGGTGCCATGTGTCCACCAGCCAGCATGGGCGTCTACTAGCTGCACTAATGACAGGCCTCAAGCTCTGACAGAGCAGACATGCAGCCTGTTGTTGGATGGTCAAAGACCTGCTGCTGCCAAGGTGCCAGCTGAAAACAAGCTACTCTGCTGTCCTATCACAAAGGTGACTTTCCCTGTCTGCCTGATGAGGCTGCTTGTGACGTTTGTGCCCGCAATGACTGCGCTGTCAACTATGGTTTCCTTTTGTTGCAGATGCTTTCAGAGCCTGCTGTCCACTTGAAGCCCTTGCTGCTGCTTGCCTCAGCTGTGTGCTGTTGTTGTTCTCCTGCCAAGTCCTTTGCTCTGCATTTGCTGTGGTGTTCAGCACAGAGCGGGCACCAGCGTTTTCCTGATGTCTTTTTGCTGCACAGGTTATGCTGGTCGAGCCTGTCATTGCAGCCGATGGGCACACGTATGAGAAGAGCGCTATGGAGCATTGGCTGGGACAGCATGTCACATCGCCAGTCACAGGCGCCAAGCTCATGCATGCTCGTCTGGTACCAAACAGAGTCCTTCGAAGCATCATAGCCAACTCTGCTCAGTGATTTAGATATTGCAACAGCTTGTCAACGCTGTGAAGAAGAGACGCATACATCAGTAGTCAAAAGGTCTTGATCTTTGTAAATATCTATATTGCAACACCTTGTCAACAAACAATGTCAAGGGCTAGACGCATACGGTACATGTTGTGACAGTAGGCAAACAAGTCCAAAATTATGCCGTCTGCTGTTTGATACCGTGTGATTGTTGTAGACCGTGTATCACACTGTGGCTGCGCACATATCGAAAGATGCAAAACTCCAGCCAAGTTTCTCCCCTGAATTGAATAAAACGTAATTGTATCATGTTTTGTTGTTGACCAGGTTGCCTAGATCTGAAGGCAGTGTAGCCAGCAGCAGTGCAGTTTGCAGCATCCGACTTTATTCTGAATACGCATTTTCCAGACAACCTGTCAGTGAATAAGAATGCTTCATGTGACAGGACAACACCTGCCTGATGCAGAAATAATCCTGTATAAAGTGCCCCCATATTTCAGACTGTAACAGCATGTGCTTGAGATTCTGAAACTTCAACATGATGCAATGATTGGCAAGACAGCTTCAGACACCCCTTGATTCCCATTAAGATACAATTGCAATTCCAAAGCAGGTCATTGTACACAACACCAGTCTCTCTGGAGGTTGGTCTTGGGTCCAGACATAACAGACCATAAACGCTGATATACACAGAAAATCCAAAACAAATGGTAACATGTCAGACCTGATTCAGGCAAACACAAAAACAAAAATGCAGATCTCTGCTGCCCATCTGATGCATGCATTGTACAGAAAGTGAATCAATGCACCACGACCCATTCACCAGATGAGTGGTACTCAAGGCCAGCTGTGTCTTCATGAGTTTTGTTGGCAGCTGCTTTCAGCATTCCCACGACGCTGAACTGTCCCATAGCCTCCTTGCCATGACAGGTTGTCACCGGCGCCTCTAACACAAAGAATGGGTTCCCACCAGCACCTTCATCAATGACGCAGCTGGTGCTGGTCTGATCCTTAGTGCTTGCGACACCACTCTCTACTGTCTGTCCTGCATCCCTGCGAGGCTCAGCCTTGCCATTTACAGACTCATCATCATCACAGACAACACCATTGGCCGACTCCTGTTCGGCCTGGGGAAGGGCAGGGCTGCCGGCAGCAGCCCCACAAGAGGTAGCCGCCTCTGAGATGCTGTTCTTGGCAGCAAGCACGGCTCTTCGCAGAGCGTACAGGACAGACATGGACAGCATCATGGATGGTTCTCCACTGGCCTTACTGCTCATGACACTCCGGATATTGGGGCTGTTTTTCAGGAAGGTGACATTGAAGTTGCGTGGGATGTCTGCAGCTGTGGGAATCTTATACGTCCAGGTGCTGTCACTCAGCAGCTTGCCAGTTTTAGGGTCAATGAGGACCTCCTCCATGGTGCAGAGACCCATACCCATGATGAAAGCTCCCTCGATCTGCAGCCATATAAGCTTGTCAGACTGTACAAAAGCATGATGTGTTGTACATTGATACAGGATTGAAATAGAAGATGTAAGTGCAAAAGAAGCCTTGTACAGTGACTGCCAGCCCTGCATGGGAAGTACGCCCAAAGGCTCACTTAGGTGAAGAGTCCTGCCTTTGACCATACAGAGCTCTTTGGAACACACAAATGTCAGTTTCAGGGGAAAATGCTGGTTTGGCAGTGCAAACCTAGAATCAGAAATGCCTGGGGACAAAGCATTATAATTGCCACATTGAGAAGATATCTGAGGCCTGCACACAGAGCACTGGCCATCTTTACGCAGGTTGTAGCACAACAATGATTGCACGTTGGATGCTGCGATGAGCTTGCTAAGACGAGGGGCAGTGTTCCATCGACGAGATCAAATAAGTGTGGTGTCAATGTACATAAGCATGCTTGATGTCTAGGGGCACTGCGCATAGCAGACTACAAACTGCAGCACTAGTGCAGAGCCTTCATAAGCGGTGACAATTTCTTTGGCACACATGCCGCAATGCCAGCAGGCCAACATTTTGACTGTCTCCTGCAATCAACTGCAGTTCCATGTCTGCAAAAGTGCATTTGCAGCGAAGCACATCAGGTGTGGTCAAAAACAGAATTTTTGATATGTATAAATACAAAAAATGCGGCTGACAAAACCAAAAAAATGACAAAACCAAAAATAGTGAAAAAAGGAATGAACTTTTGATAAAGAAAATCACAGAATTACCTGGCCGATATCAACAGCAGGGTTGAGGCTGCGTCCACAGTCAAAGTAGAGGTCGCTGCGCAGGACTGTCTTCTCGCCAGTCAGCAAGTCAATCTCCACCTCAGAGCAGGCAGCTCCAAACGAGGTGTACTTCAGTGGCTTTGCACTCTTGGATCCTGCGCAACACATGGCTTTGCATATGTTAATAAGATACTTACAACTTGTCAACCTGGTCTTTCTTCAATCCGCAATATTCATGTTAATCTCAAAAATGTAAACCTTTGAGCTGTTGGATGCTGCATAACTCACAGCCTTGAATATAGGACTCTGATGCTTACAGTATGTACACCTCAAAGTCGGAATTGACATCAAACTGGCATGCTGCCTAGTTTGACACTGCAAACACAGAGCAGCTTTGATATCAGTTGGCGTAACAGCAACATGATTATTTACCATGTCAGATTGCGCAGAGCTGCAAATCTGGGCTAGATCAGAAGCTCTGAGCTGTCTGGTCCTCCATGGCAATGACCATGCTACAGCACATGCTGTGCAGCCTTGCTGACTTACGCAGGCTTCATGCTAGCCAGTCATGGCATGTTGCTGCTTCACTGTCTGCCAAATCAGACTATCAGACTGAAGGGGGAAAGTTGTGATGTAGTTTGTGGGTGTACACATGATGTGAGCAGGTCAAGACACTCCATTATGGAAGCCTTGCGCCAAGCGTGACACATGCATGAGCTGGTTGATGTTGTGGCTTGAGCGCAGAGCACTCACCACAACAGCCCAGCCGCATCATCACAGGGCAAGCTTGAAGTCTTACCTTTCGCTGTGTGGCTGCCCTTGTCTTTCTGTGGGCTCTGCAGTTGCTGCTGTTGGAAGTGTCCTTTTGAGACCTAAGATAGAAGCTACATGCCAGGCCAACAGCTTGACAGAAGCAGGAATCATTCAATTCCTACCTTGACCTGCCAACCGCACCAGAGCATACATCTGAAACAGCGTGAAGACACCATCGAAATTGTGACCTTTGGTTGTCAACCACCTTTTTCTATTTCTGTGCCATCAGCTGACAGCACAATGGAAGCAGGAGCTACTTCTGTCCCAACTGTTTGGGTTTAGGGTTCACCTAGACCCTAAACCCTAAACCATTGTAGACACCATAGGCTGACAGCACAGCAGAAGCAGGAAGATCACCTTGAACTGCCAATCAAAGCGCAACACACATCTGAAACAGCACAAGACATTTTCAAAGTCTCACCTTTGGTTGTGCAACCGTCCTTGTCTCTCTCAGTGCCATCATAGAAGCCATAGGCCGACAGCATAACAGAGGCAGGCGCCACTTCTGTCTCGCCTTGAACTGCCAATCAGACCACAACACACACATCTATAACAGCACAAGGCATTCTGAGAGTCTCACCTTTGGTTGTTCGGCCGTCCTTGTCCCTCTCTGTGCCATCATAGAAGCCATAGGCGGACAGCATGACAGAGGCAGGCGCCACACCGGAGCCATCCTGCACCTCAGCAACAGTGGCTTGCCATGTGTCCCAGGTGGAGTCCTTCTGCTGCAGGTGGGGCTGCAGGCGGTGGCAGATCTTGGCCAAGGCCTGCTCAATGGCGGCTACACAGCCTTCTGAGCTGGTGCTGGACCAGGTAGGACCTGCATATCAATCAATCAATCAATTTACATTTCATCATATGCAGGATCAGGTGGGAAAGGGCAAGGACCAGGCAGGGCCAGGTTAGGACCATTTTGGGCCAGGTTAGGATCAGGTGGGAAAAGGCGAGGACCTGGCAGGGCCAGGTTAGGACCAGGTTGGGTACCAGGTTGGGTACCAGGTTGGGTAGGATCAGGCCCAGGTGAGGACCAGGTTGGGTAGGATCAGGCCCAGATTAGGACCAGGTTGGGCACCAGGTAAAAACCAGGTTGGGTAGGATTAGGCCCAGGTTAGGACCAGGTTGGGCAGGGTTGGGACCAGGTAGGGTAGGGGGTAGAATTAAAAAATATCAGGGTTAAGACCAGGTCAGATTAGGTAGGGTCAGGACTAGGTCGGACCAGGTCAGGACCTGAACAATGCTAGTAAGGAGCAGCAACCACAAGACTCGCATGACTAGCATAAGGCTTGAATGGCCATGAACACAAAGCTCTTGTAACGTTCAAGCTCTTAATACTTTCCGCAAAAAAGGTTGGTTCAGTAGTGAATTTCCTTGGGTCTAGTATTACATATGATATTGAAAACACAAACTTGAGGGCTGCTGTCATAGCGTTTCTCAAGTAGGACGCTGTTTAGCTTGCTGTTTGATAACCTAACCAAAAGGACCAAGCTGTACAGGCCTGGTCAATGGCTGCTACACACACACACACAGCTAGACTGGGCCACATCTGCACAACTCTGCATCCAGCAGGATGACTGATCACAGCCATTGCAACTTGGCTGACACACTGCAGAGCTGAGCCTCTTTTCAATCCCAAAGCGTCTATTTTAATTCAGAGACGTCATTCCTACACTAGAAATTTAAACTCAGAAATGCCTGGGGACAGCAAAAACACGTTTCTACATTGGGGAGATGTTTTAGCTTGCCATAAAGCTCAGCTGGCGCCTCCCTAGGGTTTAGGGTTTTGTGGTGTGCGTGTGGGTGCGGCTAGATGCTCAGTGTCAGATGAAGACGAGGGGATTAAATCAGCACGGCGCAGCACAGCGCAAGGAGGAAGAACAGAAAGAAGGAGGAGGAAGAAGAAGAGAAGAAGTATAAGCTTTGGCACAGCAGCTTGGCACAGCACAGCCGGGCAAGATTTGCCAAGTAGGGCAGGGCAGGGCAGGGCAGAACTGCAACTTGCTGAGTCCAGAGCAGCAGAGCACGGGCGGACACGACGCCAAACCAAAGCAGTTGCAGGAACTGTGCAATGACTAATTGCATGACTCACCTGCATTGGGCACGATATCTGTCCTGGTGTCATTGATATGGATCATGTCCATGGGGAAGGGCCTCTGCTCCTCTGTCAGTAGTTGGCCCAATGCAAACGCTGCCATCTGCATTGCGTCAAGTCCTGTCACACGCTGTCATCTGCTTTTGAGGCATGTAAAACAACGACAAGGAAGTTGGCCAAACACTGGTTGTCCCTGCCAGTCACTGGTTTCCCCTGCCAAGCTGGATTGCTTCTCATTTGCATGCAGAGGCACTTCTCCTGTCCATGCTAAAGCGTCCTCCCAGGAATCTCAATCAGGAAAAGTGTCACGCAACAAGAGTTCCTGGACCCTAATGGAGCAAGACAATGCGCACAGTGCATCAACGATTACAGACCATCAACATCCCAAATCCTGCACCCTAATTGCTACACCCCAAACGCTACACCCCAAATCCTGCACCCCAACTCGTCAGCCCCAAATCCCACACCCCAAATCCCTACCACCCAAATCTCACACCCCAAATCCTACACCCCAGAGCCGTGAACAGGGTGCTGACCTGTTAGACTTTGGTGCTGAGGCCCTGACTGAACTCGATGCTGTAATGTGTACAACCCAAATGCTACACCCCAAACGCTACACCCCAAGTCCTACACCCAAACCCCACACCCCAAATCCCACACCCCCAAGCCCTGAACAAGATGCTGACCTGTTTGACTTTGGTGCTGAGGCCCTGACCGCATTCGATGCCGCCGTGTGTCACAGTGACGGAACCATCAGCATACACGCTCACAGCTGCATTGATGGGCGGCGGCGCACAGTCAAACCTGCACACCGTTTAGCAAGCAGTCAGCCATTTGTGCTGTTGCCATGTCGGGATCTACCCAATTTTGCTTCAGAAGTCGTCACTATGGTGTATTGATAGTTATTGATAGTTGAATTTGGACATGGCAAGCCACTGTGAGGACATGACAGGCAGCAGCCATCGGGATTGCGCTGCATTGAGTTTTGAATTAGACACTTGAATATACAGCTGTGCTTTGAAGCTGAAGCCAAGATGTTGTATCGTTTGATACAATCTTAAAGGCGATTGGGCAATATACCTTGTCAAATCTACGTGAAAAGCTCGTTTTGCATTCTGCCTGTGAGATGAATGGGCGATGCTCGTTCCTGAGCACCGCTCATTACAGAATGCAGAAGACAGAATGCAAAATAAACAGAAACTAAGCTGTGGTCCAATTGGGGTAAAAATACCCTAAAACGAAGCAAAAGAACCCTAAGCAGCAACGACGTTGCATAGAGAGTTGAAGACCTGGTGGGGGTGACCGCGACGCCCCTCTTGAGCCAGGCATGGCTCTTGTTGAACTCCTCTACTTCTTTCTGCTTGGCTGCATAGTCCACCTGCTCCTTCACCCCATCCCATACTTGCGGCAGCGTGTACTGATTCACTGGGAAGTCCCTGCAACATAACCGTACATGTTAGGAGATTGACCACGCTATGCAACATTACCATAGACTTACAACATACATTTTAGCAGATTGATCACGCTATGCAAGAGAACCATGGACTTGCAACATTGCCATACAGTCTAGTAAACTGATCACGCTATGCAACACAACCATGGACTTGCAACATGACCAGACATTTTAGGAAACTGATCACGCTATGCAACACAACCATGGACTTGCAACGTTACCATACATTTCAGCAGATTGATGATGCTACGCAGCACAAGCATGGACTTGCGTCACTGGGAAGTCGCTGCAACACGACCATAGGTTTCAGCAGGCTGATGATGCTATGCAACACAAACTTGGACCTAAGCATGGTGAGTCATGCTGGAGTGCAAGTCCAGTGCAAACAGGGCAGAGCAGAAATCCTAAGCTTGCCCAAAAAGCAAGAAGGGAGTAAGCACTGAAGTCTGCTCAAACCAAAACCAAAAGCAAGGAGAGCTGCCGAAAAAAGGAGCAAAAAAGTAAGAACAGGGATAAGGGTAAATCGCCACATTGGATATGGAGTTTGTTCTTTCATTGTGCTTTGATTGATGACATGCTGCCGGACCTGAAGTCAGTTTGAGATGCTCAAAATGGCGCTAGACTCAAAGCAGCGTACACAGGTTGACTAATCAGGAACTCGTGCTGGCAGCTGGGCTGTTTGCAAAGGCAGTCATGTGATCACAGACACAGGGGTGTCCACTGGTTGAATGATTTGTATCATTCAAACTCAGCATTCTCCCAGTTATTGTCTGTTGACTGCCCTGATGAGTCCTGAAGACAGGAAATGTAAACTGATTGATTGATTGATTGCTTGCTTGCTTGATTGATTGATTGATTGATTGATTGATTATTTGACTGACTGACTGACTGACTGACTGACTGACTGACTGACTGACTGACTGACTGACTGGCTGGCTGACTGACTGACTGACTGACTGACTGACTGACTGACTGATTGATTGATTGAGTGATTGATTGATTGATTGATTGATTGATTGATTGATTGATTGATTGATTGATTGCTTGCTTACCGCCCTGCAGACACAGTTGCAGCATCTGCTTTGTCTCCAATTGGCTCCTTGAACTGGAACCTGCCGCACACCACATCTGGCGTACTGTCACTCTTCTCCTGCCCCAATGAGTCATTCCTGCCCTTCTCACCCTGCTCACTCAACTCCTGACCTCCATTGACATGACTGGTGCCATTGGATTCTGAATGGGCATCTAAATGCTGAGCCTTGCCATTGCAGTTCTGGTCATCAGCCTTGGTGACTGGTTCCAGAGCTGATGTGGAGGGTTCAGGAAGGGGTGGAGCAGGGTAAGGGTGCGCTGGTAAGTCCTTGGGACGCATGAAGTTACGCTCCCTTACCAAGGTGGCATCCAGGCCCAGGTACCCTGCTACATGCTCAACCACCTGTACAAGCAGCGGCTAATCACCTCTACAAGACAGGAAATGCACACAAACCTTAAAACACAAGAAGAACATGTCAACCCTAAACAAACCCTGCCATTGCAATAGCCAACTCTGACTTCACAAAACAAAGGTTGCCTGCAATGGTTTGTGCCTGATCCTGCACAGGCAGCATGTGTACTGTGCACAAACTAGCTCCTGCCGTCAGCAGCATGATCATTACATTTCATTGCATACAGCTTATTAGGATAAACCCTAACCCCTCAAAATTGCACGCAATATTATCCTTCAAGCTTGTCTGCGTCCTGACTGATGTGACATCATGCAGTGTGCTGGCCATCACCACAAGCCACTGCTCAGCAATATCAACAAAAAAGACTGAACAAGACGACCTGTTATGAGGATTGTGAGCATGAATCCATTTGCAGCAGGGCTCAGAAGCGGCCTAAGGCATGCCTGATGTCTGCTGCACAACCGTGAGGGATTTAGGATTGATGTTAAGGGTTGTCTGCCGCACAAACCTAAACCCTAAATTTAGCAACTGGGTTTTGATCAACACGGTCAAAACGAGTGAGATGCAGAGGGTCTAACCTGCGTGGTTTTAACAGCAATGAGGAAGCTAGTTTAGACGCAGGTCCAGCTGCAGATGACATGCAGGTTAGACGCAGATGATTTGACCTGTTGCATGATCTGGCTAGATGCAGGTTACACACCAAGTAGATGCAGGCTAGACGCAGAGAATCTGAACTGCTGCATGATCTGAATAGCAACGAGGAAGCCAGGTTAGATGCAGGTTACAAACAGGTCAGTGAAAGTTTAGATGCGAGGGTCTAACCTGCTCCATGATCATGACAGAATCGAGGAAGCCAGGTTAGATGCAGGTTAGGCGCAGGTTAGATGCAGAGGCTCTGACCTGCTCCTTGATCATGACAGCATTGATGACGCCAGGTTAGATGCAGCATTACATACAGGTTAGACGCAGGTTAGATGCAGAGGGTCTAACCTGCTCCATGATCATGACAGAATTGAGGAAGCCAGGGCCTCTGACGATGCTGCGGGGCATGAGGTTGGTTCGGCACATCTTGCCCTCCAGGTGCAAGTTTGGCACTTCGTACACCTGCATTTGACAAGCAAATGTTTTTAGTAAGGACACAGTTCAGGTCCTGCCGGCTCTGATGCTGTGCAAGTATGGGTCAGCATGCGCAGCTGTCAACATGGTGTAGGGTTTTGCCACTGATGGCAGGTTTGCCAGCATGCTCTGCCACCATGTTCTGAGGCACAAAACATGGTGTGCCTTTCAGATGCAAGGCTGGTAAGGTGCACCCCTGCAGTACCCCTGCAGTACCCCTGCAGTACCCCTGCAGTACCCCTGCAGATGCATAAGGTGCAGATGACTGAGTCTGCCGGACTGTGCTTGGCCCAGCAGGGAAAACGGTAAACCTGTGCTAGTGTCGGTAGACTATGTGGTGTGACTTAGGGTCCAGGGATTAGGGGCTGACTGTGCCAATATCAGCTAGGTAGGGTTTGGGTTTTGCAGCAGGATGAGGGGTGAAAGTTTGACTAGTGCTGGACACTCTGGTGAGACTTAGACTCACACAGGCTTGCCTACACCGCCTCACTCTTGCTTTGAGGTGTGTCACGTTCAAGTTGAGAGCGCATTGTGATGACAGGTGCAAGACACTGACATATAAAGGAAGACAAACATTGGTATATGGGTTAGGGTTTGGGTTTTGATTTTTGCACATTGTGTCTTGCAGATGACCATGAAGCATCTGTACAAGTGTGCACATGCCTTCAAGATCTCATCCAATGATCCATGATGAAATGATCTTTTGACTCATGATCCAGGATGCCACATGTCCAGCAGCAGACTGATCAGTAGGCCGCAGCATCGAACACAGTTGATTTGCCTACCCAGAAAGTGTAAATACAACATTTGCAAAAATGTTTATACATAACATTGTTTTCTAGACGCAATATCTTGAAACAATGATCATGAATGACATTACTGTCGTTCTGGGAACTGACCATGTCCAGGCCTGTCATGACACCGTACAGGTCGTTCCAAGCCAGGTCCATAAAAGCTCCAGCCAAGCACCAGGCCTTGCAGTCCAGTGCCGAGATGATTCCATTAGCATCAAAGCCCACACTGTACTCAATCTCAGTCTCTGACCGACCTGCACTGACATGGTATGTTGGATCATGATTGCATCAACCAAAAATGTGTCTGTAAAGCAGCACCAGGCCTTGCAGTCCAGTGCTGCTGAGTGGAAATTTTGGTTGCATCAAAGCCCATGCTTTACTCATTCTCCGTCTCTGACGGACCTGCACTGACATGGTATGTTAGATTGTGATGAGGTCCAGCGACGTCATGCCTGTAAATCAGCACAGGGCCTTGTCACCTGACGCTGTACATGATGTCAGCCTCTGACCAAAGTGCACTGACATCTGCCTGAGCATGATGGTCTACAAGTCCATTTCAGACTGTTTAGACATGATAAACGCTTAGTACTGAACTTTTTGACCAGGTTACTGACAACCCTGGCACATCTGTACAACCCAGTTGATTGGCTGAAGATGTAAAGTCCTCATCCTGTGACATAAGCTGATCATTGCTGCCATACTGTTTGACTCTTGTTGCTTTGCCTTCAGATGTGCCGTGAGCTCAAAACACCACAAAAGCATGACCTTTTCAGCAGCGAATGCCACATTGCATGCTTCTTTCTTCAGCAACTGCCAACCTGGCACAGCTCCAATTGTCCAGTGATCATGTTTTACTATTGATGATAACCATCATGATGTTGTTGCTGCTGCTGCTGCTGCTGCTGCTGCTGCTGCTGCTGCTGCTGCTGCTGCTGCTGCTGCTGCTGCTGCTACTGCTGTTGATAATGATATTGTTGTTGTTGTCATTATCATCAGACTGGTTGTCATTGTTAACGTTCATTATGGCTAGCAAGGATTTACAGTCACTGTTACAGCTTGTTTTTCTGATGCCTTGCTCAGAAGAAACAGCAGGCTGACCTCCATTCTGCCTAAAGTCAGCATTCCTGTTGTATGACAGCCGCACTTGCTTGCCCAGCTTGTGTGCAGCAACTGCGCAGGCAGCTGCCACAGGCATCGGCCGGGTGGCTTTCCCGCCAAATCCACCCCCAACGCGACGACACACTGCAGCAGCACCAGTAGATGTTGCCCACACTTTGTCACAAGGCAAGCTTGAGCTAAACATTGAGAATTTCCCCCGATGAAATCGCCGCATGACCAGAAACTTGCCGCCAAATTGGACGCCACAGTGCTGATTGGGTGAAAGGCTGCATAAACAATGCTGCATATGTACATAGTCTGCTGCATTGATTGATTGATTGATTTTCACCTGTGCCTTTGCTCTCGCATTAGCCAGGTAGGTATCAGGTATGCCTCACCCCGATTCAGAAGGCCATACAGCAGGATTATTTTAATCACCCAAGGGTGTGCAGTCGATGTGGCAAGCACCGCGCTGCATATCAATCCAGGACGAACCTGTACCTATTTAAACCGCCGGCAATCCAAAGACCAAGTTCCGAAAAACCTGGAATCGAACCGCCGACCGAAAGCCTGAGAGGCGAATCGCTTAAACCATAGGCTGGGTGGTCCTATGGGGCCTATGCTGCATGTGTACGTAGTATGCACTGATTAGAGATGAACGCTTGTATCATTCCACAATAGCAGCTGAAGTCACACAAGTGTGTACAGGCATGGCTTTGCCAATTGTATTTTGTTATATTTGGGTGCATCTCTTGTGACGTCAGTTGTTGCACACGCCACATGACACAAGAGGTGCATGCTTGACAGAGCAGGCACAAGAAGAACTGTCCAGCAGGCGAATGAGTTCATACCTGCCGTGACCTTGTGCCAGGGTATGCCTAGGGTTTCTGCCATCGCCTTCTGGACAGCATCCAAAGACTGGGTGGAGGAAGTCACTGTGAAGGTACCGGCCTCATCAGGCAATACCAAAGCGCCCTGGGGCTCCATGTAGAAGTGCTGCTGGGATGGCAGCTTGTACCTGCAAGTAGAGGCAGAAGAAGAGGGATCGGCGCAGGTGAGAGAAGAAGAAGAAGAAGTAAGAAAGACGGATGAAAGCTGCGGTCAAAGCCAGAGATGCGCCCTGAGGCTCTGTGTAGAAATGCTGCTGGGATGACAGCTTGTACCAGCAAGTAGAGGCAGAAGAGTACGGATCAGCGCAGGTGAGAGAAGAAGCAGAAGTAAGGAAGAAAAACGGGTGAAAGCTGCGGTCATTGCCAGAGATGCGGCCTAAGGCTCCATGTAGAAATGCTGCTGGGATGGCAGCTTGTATCTGCGAGGTACAGGGCCATGAGGATGGAGAGGAAGAAGAGGAGGCGCACAACATAGTGGGACAAGGAAAGAGAAGTGACTCAGAAGAAGAAGAAGAAGGGGAGGGGAAGAGAGACCAATGAAAACAGCAGTGATGATCGCAGTACCACTGAAGCTCCCTGGGT
>JAABUO010002544.1_pt1 | contig 22161 bp, 23 predicted proteins | sample 5559291 | NCBI WGS metagenome assembly JAABUO01 (sample SAMN10711878, study PRJNA513372) | rock metagenome | isolation source: Antarctica rocks | place: Antarctica: Victoria Land, Finger Mt sud
CGGCGGACGAGATCGCGGAACGAGTCTGTGCGAGTTTCGGCTGTGTTCATGAACCGCACCTAGCCATGATCGAAGAGGTTCCCTGATTGAGCACTAGCCACCGATTTCGGAAAGGACTTCTGGACACCGTGGAACAACAGACCCCGCACACCCCGAAGCCACACCGCCGCTATCTTCGCGCCGCACGCGTGCCGAGCACGCCAGCGGGCGGTATGCTGGCCGGCAGGATGGTCTTCGTGCGACTGCTGCCCGCGCTCGTCGTCGTTGGGATCGTCGGGGTTGTCCTGATCGGACGCGGATTCTGGGGCGCGGATCAGCACGTCGTCGCGCCAAGCGGCGCGACGGAAACGATTGATGTCTCGGCAACCAGCCAGCCATCGGACAGCATCGCGGTCTCTGTGAATGTTCCCGGCGAGCAGACGGTCATCAATGCCCCCACCAACCGCACCGATCTGACGACGACCAATTATCTCGCGCGCCCGGCGATCGCCCTGACCGTTAAGCCACAACGGATTGATGTCGTGCGCGCGCTGCGAGATCAGACGCTCAACGACATCGCCACGCAGAAGGGGGTCAGCACGACCGCCCTGATGTGGGCGAATACGATCAGCGACCCCATGACGACGCTGCCGGTCGGCATCGCGATCAAGGTGCCGCCAAAGGGGACGATGCTCCACCGCGTTAAAGAATCTGACACGCTGGATGGGATCGCCCGCGCCTATCAGGTAAAGCCGGAGCAGATCACCGACTATCCCGGCAACAATGTGCAGGCGACGAGCGACCTCGTCGCCGGGTCATATCTGCTCATCCCGACAGAGAACCTCCCCGCGCGGGATCGCACGGTCTTTTATCAGGTGCGGCAGGGCGATTCGCTCTGGAAAATCACGCAGTCGTACGGCCTGACCAAACCGACGACCGTCGTCTGGGCAAACAGCCTGCCGGACAATTGGGTACTCAGGCCGAACCAGGTCATCGCCATCCCGCCGACGGACGGTGTCATCCACGTCACCGAGGCGGCGGATACGCAGCGGAATGTGGACGATGCGATCACGCAGGTCGCCAAGAACTTTGCCTGCACCGCTATCCCGTGTAAAGACCCGCCAAGCGATCAGCACGTCGCGCAACTGCGGGACGCGATCTTCTCCTTCGCTCCGAACGGCCTGACGCACGGCGGTCGGCTCGTGCAGGGGCAGGAGATCGTTATTCCCGGCGGCATTCCGTATGTCGAGCCACCGCCGGTGATCATCCCGCAGAATGTCCAGATTGATAACCCAGAGACCCGCGCGCCCGCGCCAGTCAGCGCACCCGCCGCTGCCTCCGTACCCGCTGTTGCTGCACCCGGCCCAGCCCCTGCACCCGGCCCGGCACCGGCCCCCGCGCAATCTCGCGCACCGGCACCGGCACCCGCTCCCGCTCCCGCACCCGCACCACAACCAGCCTCACGACCTGCCGCGCAACCGGCCGCCGCGCCGCAGCCCGCTGCGGGTTTCCCCGGCGCGTATCCGGCGATCTACTACCCGGCACAATCGTTCAGTTGCAGCGGTCGCAATCCCGGCCTCACCTGGCCGGAGGCGGGCACGATCACTTCGAACTTCACCGGCAGTCACAATGGCATTGACATCGCCACGAACGCCGGCACGCCCCTCGCTGCGGCGCAGGCTGGATGGGTCGTCTATGCCGCGTGGACCTCTGACGGCCTCGGCAACGCCGTCTACATTGACCACGGCAATGGCTTTGTCACCGTCTACGGACACATGCAGAGCATCGCCGTCAGCGTTGGGCAGCGCGTCGCGAAGGGACAGACCATCGGCGGAGAGGGCAGCACCGGCAACAGCACCGGCCCGCACGTTCACTTTATGGTGATTGATAACGGGCGGTCGTGCAACCCGTTCAACTACTTACCGTAGCGACAAGGTGCGACGCTGGCTCTGGCTTCCGGTAATTGTGCTGTTTGCGTCATGCAGCCAGTCGGTAACACCGCTGCCAATTGTTTCAGCGACGCTCACAGCGGGGGATGTCGTACTGTCGTCCATTACGGGAACGGATCCCGGCGGGAACGCATCGGCCACGGTCGCGGCACCGCCAAACACACGCTGCACCATTGCCTATACAACACCGGATAACCGGATGGCCCATCTGCCAGGCATCGGCCCGAAGATGACTGACGCGCATGGGAAAGCGACGTGGACATGGTATGTCGCCACGAATACCGCGCGCGGTATTGGCACGGTGGCGATCACCTGCGGCGGGATCACGCGATCCGAGCGCATTCTGATCGGCGTCGGGGAGTAGGAGAAGTCGGCAGTCGGCAATCGGCAGTAGACGGCAGAGCGCATTGCTGGCGACTGCCGACTGCCGACTCAGCCTCGTTGCCGCCGGTCCACGACACGGACGGCTTTACCGACCTCGATGCGCTCCATGCCGCCCGGTTCGACGAGCGTAACGCGGCAGGTCAGGCCGAGACGGCTTTTGAGTGCGTCCACGAGCCGCCCGTGCAACGTGCGCACAGCGGGATGATTCGGGTCGAGCGACCAGCCTGCGATGCCATGAAAGGAGGGCGTCACTTCCGCCATCACGTCCATCGTGTCCAGCGGCCCCTCGCGGTCGAGGATGATCTGGTAGAAGGGCGCGATCCCACCCATGCCGAGCATCACCGCCTCGACCTCCGACGGATAGACATTGACGCCGCGCACGATCAGCATGTCGTCATATCGCCCGCGCAGCCGCGCCATCCGCATGCTCGTCCGCCCGCAGGCGCAGGGTTCGGGGATCAGTGCGGTGATGTCGCCGGTGCGATAGCGGATGAGCGGGAATGCTTCTTTCGTCAGGCAGGTGAGCACGAGTTCGCCTTGTTCGCCGACCGGCAGGACCACGCCCGTTTCCGGGTTGATGATCTCCGGCAGGAAGTGGTCTTCCGCGATGTGAAGGCCGTGTTGCGCCTCGATGCACTCGCAGGCGACGCCCGGTCCGATGATCTCTGAGAGGCCGTAGATGTCCACCGCCGTGATTGCCAGCCGCCGCTCGATCTCGCGGCGCATCTCATCCGTCCACGGCTCCGCGCCGAGGATTGCGAAGGAGAGCGGGAGTTCGTGCGGGTCAATCCCCTGCCGGTCCATTTCGTCCGCGATGGTGAGCGCGTATGAGGGGGTGCAGCAGAGCATCTTCGCGCCGAAGTCCTTGAGGAGCATCACCTGCCGGGGCGTGTTGCCGCCACTGATCGGTACGACCGTCGCGCCCATCAGTTCACCGCCGTCGTGCATGCCGAGGCCACCCGTAAACAGACCATAGCCATAGGCGTTATGGACGACATCCCCCGGCTGCCCGCCACCGAGCGCGAGCGCCCGCGCGCAGACCTCCGCCCAGACGCCGAGATCGTGCCGCGTGTAGCCAACAACCGTCAGTTTCCCTTTCGTACCGGACGATGCATGAATACGCACGACCTCAGACTGTGGCACAGCGAAGAGACCAAAAGGATAATTGTCCCGGAGATCGCTCTTCGTCGTGAACGGCAGGTGCGCGAGATCATCGAGGGAATGCACCGCCTCCGGCACGATACCGTGCGCGGCGAACCGCTCCCGATAGAACGGCACGCGCGCCGCGACGTACGCCACCTTTTCCCGCAGCCGCGCCGCTTGCAGATCGCGGAGGCGGTGGCGATCCATCGTCTCCACCTCAGGATTCCAGAGCATCGCCCGCCTCGCTTTTCTTTCCCAATGCCGATTCCGACTCCGACTCCGATTATTCCGCTCTCCCGGCATGTAAACGACTATGCCACGCACGCTGGGGAGCGTCAACGTGGAAAGCAAAGGGGCCGGGGGTTAGGTCCCGTGTGATACGATATGAAACCGCCATTGCGGTCGTACAAGGAGTAAGAGGGCGATGCTGATAGACCGGGCAAAGATCTATGTGGAAGCGGGCAAGGGCGGCAACGGCTCAGCGGCCTTCCGGCGTGAGAAATTCGAGCCGCGCGGCGGGCCGGACGGTGGCGACGGTGGACGCGGCGGTGACGTCATCCTCGCCGTCAACCCGCACCTCAACAGCCTGCTTCCCTTCCAGTTCGCCTCGCACTTCAAGGCGCGGCCCGGCGTCCAGGGCGCGTCCAAGCGGCGCAAAGGGGCGCGCGGCGCGGACAAGCGGATTGCCGTCCCGCCCGGTACGACGGTCCGGGATGCCGAGACGGGCGACCTGATCGTGGACCTTACCGAGCCGGACGAAGTCGCGATCGTCGCACGCGGCGGGCGGGGTGGCCTCGGTAACACGCACTACATGACCAGCACGCATCAGGCGCCGCGGATGGCCGAACTCGGCGCGCCGGGCGATGCGCGCTGGATCACATTCGAACTGCGGCTGATTGCCGATGCCGGTCTCGTCGGCTTCCCGAACGCGGGCAAGTCCACCTTCCTGACCGCGATCACGCGGGCGACGCCGAAGATCGGCGACTATCCGTTCACGACGCTCGAACCGAACCTCGGCGTCGTCGCGCCGGACGGCGAGCGCGGCCCGACCTTCGTGCTGGCGGACATCCCCGGCCTGATCGAGGGCGCGGCGGATGGGCGTGGCCTCGGCCACGACTTTCTTCGCCATGTCGAGCGGACGCGCGTGCTCATCCATGTGCTGGACGGCTCCGGGATGGAGATGCGCGATCCGCTCGACGACTTCCGCACAATCAATGCGGAGTTGAAGGCGTACCAGCCCGATCTCGCCGCCCGCCCGCAGATCGTCGCCTTCAACAAGATGGACATGCAGGAGGCGCGCGACCGCTTTCCGGCGGCGCGCGACGCACTGACTGGGGACGGATACGAGGTCTTCCCCTGCTCCGCTGCGACGGGCGAGGGGCTACGCCCGATCATCAACCGCGTCGCCGCCATTCTCGCGGAACTGCCGCCGCCCGTGAAGGAGATGCCGACCGAACGGACCGCCTCCTCCGACGAAGAACGCCGCTGGCACGCCGCTCGCCTCCACGATGGATCATTCGTCGTGCGTGGCACGCAGATCGAGCGCGTCGTGGCGATGACGAACTTCACCATCGAGGAAGCCATCTCCCGCCTCCAACGCGTCCTCGACCGAACGGGTATCTCCCGGCAACTGGAACGGCTCGGCGCCCGTGACGGCAGCCCTGTCACGATCGGCGCTCACACCCTCACCTGGGTTGGTTCCGCCGCCGACGAATTGATTGACGAGCCGGATATCGAGACCGATCTGTGGGTCGAGGACGACGAGGAAGAGGAGTAGACAGCAGACAGAGTCTCTTTGGCGATGGCGGGCTTTCGCCCTGCCAAGTGGATTCTCTGTGACAGGCAAAAGCCCGCCACCACTTCCAAGCGATCTACCCGCTCATTGTTCTCCCTACCTGCCTACGTCAATGCGCCGTCATCTTCGTCGTCATCGGTGGAACGAAGGTTGGCTGGCGTGGCGGGAACATTGCTGTTCTCACGGGGCGGGCTGCGGCGGTAGCCGGTGCGGAAGCGTGTCACGCCCGGTTTGATCGCGATGTCATCCTCGTCGTCATCGGTGGAGCGGTCGGCGCGGGCGGTGGCCTCCGCGACGGCGGCAGCGGCGGCAGGAACGGCGGCGCGCGTCGTTTCAAGGTCGCTCGGCGGCGTGGGCAGCGCGTAGTTCGGGGCAGGCAGCCGCCGGTTGCGCAGGATCAGAAAGAGTCCGGCGAGGATGAAGGCGAACGACGCCCAGTACGCGCCCGGCAATGGGCCGATGTGCGCGCGGTCTACCCGGATGGACTCCGTGAAGAGGCGCGTCACACCGTAGAGGATCCCATAGAGGCCGAAAATATCGCCGTCCCGCCACCGCTTCGGCACCATCACGCGCGTGAAGAAGTAGAGCAGCACGAGGGCAATCCCGATGTCCGCGATAGATTCGTAGAGAAACGCGGGATGGAAGTGCTGCGTCGCCGAGAAGCAGTCCGATCCTTTGCTCGCCTCGCACTTCACTTGCAAGCGGTCGGGCGAGATCGAGATACCCCACGGTAGCGTCGTCGGGCGACCAAACTCCTCCTGATTGGCGTAGTTGCCCCAGCGGCCCATCCCCTGCGCGAGCGAGAGGCCAGGCGCGATGATGTCTGCCCACCGGAGAAAACGGATGCCCTTGCTCCGGCAATACACCCATCCGGCAAGACAGGCCCCGACGACAGCGCCCTGGATCGAAATACCGCCGGTACGAAAGCGGGTGATCAGTTCAATCGGGCTGTTGAACTGATCGTGCCGGACGGCGCCGTAGGCAATCCGCGCGCCGATGATGCCGAAGACGACGAGGTACGGCAAGAGACCCCAGATATGCTCCGGGTCCTCCCCCTTGAGCGGCGCGATCCGATGCGCGAGCAGCGTCGCGGCGATCACGCCCGACATAATAAAGAGGCCGTACCACTTGACGGCGAGGCCGCCAATCTCGAATGCGGTCGTGCTATGGAAGAGCATGGGCCGCTCCAAGGGATAAGGACTGAGGGGTTCGCGCACACGGCTGTGCGGCGAGGCCGATTGTTGCCGACTGCCGACTGCCGACTGCCGACTGCTTACTCATTGTTACTGCCCTCAGGGGCGCCCGCTCGTTGCTCATTGCTCAATGCAAAGGCGGCGGTGCGAACGAGGGTGACGACAGGTTCCTGACCAGATGCAAAAGGCACGAAGGGATCGTCCGCGTCTTGCATCTCGGGGCGCAAGTCGGTCACACGGCAGAGCAAGTCAATTGCGACGGGTTGCTCCGTACTCCCACGCTTATTGACCGTCGCCAGCAGGACACGCGTCCGCTGGTCACCCGTACCATCGTCCAGCCACTGGTCCACCAGCGACGACCGCGTCCGCACCCGCCCAATGACGAGCGTCCACCCCGTCGAAACCCGCCGCCATGCCATCGCCCCGACGACGACGACCTCTGGATCGTCAGACGACTGAGGATCGCCGGAGGGATGTGTGGTATCGGCATCCTCACGCAGTCCTGAGTCCTCAGTCCTCAGTCCTACCGGTAAGACGAGCGCTTCGCCGTAGAGGTCGTGCGTGTCGGGGGCGGGTTCTTCGAGGGCGGCGCGGACACGCTTGAATTCCTCAGCCTCGGTGAAGACGAAGCGGAACTGCGGCAGGGCGACGGCGGGGTCATCTGGCGTCAGGCCGGAGCCGGGTTCGTTCAGGCTCGTGCTTTGCGGCGTGATGGTGCGCGTCTCCGTCTCATCTCCACTCGTCACACGGCGGCGGCGGATGCCCTCACGCAGGGCGCGGAGCGCATCGGGCAGTGTCGGGTCGCCAAGCAGATCATCGAACGACGACGCCTCGGTGATCGGGGCGCGAATCGCAGTGAACTTCTCACCAAAGAGGCGGGAAAGACCGCGCGGGCCGTCAATCGCAATCGCCGCGCCCGCTTCACCCTGCTCGGAGAGCCAGAGATCAATATCCATCCGAGGCGCGAGCGATTCGCCGAGTACGACCGTCCATGTACCGTTCTCCGCTTCGAGCCAGGCAATGCCCGCCGAAACCCGCGCCAAGTCCGGCCCGGCGGGCAGCACGACGACCTCCGCCGCGCCCCGGTTCGGATCGGACGGCAGATGCGTCAAGCCGCGTTCGACACGGCGAAAAATATTCCGATCATTAAAGAACAGCCCCGCGATGACGAGGCCGGGGGGCACGCGCCCGGCAGCCGCCGCTCCCTTCCCCGTGCCGAGAGAGAGGACGTTCGTCGTGATGTCGTCGTACGCCGTCGCGGGTGCACTCGTGGTCGTCTCGTTCATTTCCTGCCCTGATTCCTTACCATGCGCTCCCTCCACGCGGCAGTATAGCGCACTCTGCCCATACACCGAGCGGCGGCGCATAGATTGGATTATCGTCGCTCTGTGTCCTTCCTACTCTCGGTCCTCAGTCCTCAGTCCTCAGTCCTCAGTCCTTCCCCATATCGAGCGGCGGATAGTAGTTCTCCGCGCCGATCTTCTGGACATCCGCGAGCCAGTCGCCTTCGTAGACGGCATTTGGGCCTTGCGCCGGGTCAACGAGACTCCATGCCTGCCGCTTGTAGGTCCAGTTCGCCGGTTGGAGGCGGTGCGCGGCGCGGAAGTGCGGGATGGCGTCATCCGCGCGACCGAGGTGGTGGAGATGCTGGCCGAGTTCAAAGTGCGCGGCGGCGGTCGCTTCCGCGATCGGGCGCGGCTGGCTGCGGCGCAACACATCGTCGGGCGAAAGCGCGAATCGGCTCGCCGCACCATGCCGCACCCAGTCGCGCAGGGCAGCAATATACGTCTCCGGATCAATCCGGAACGCCTTGACCGCCGTGCTCCGGGCGAGCTGTTCCGGCGTCGCGCTCGCTGGGGTCGGGCGATCGAGGAAGGGTGGCCGACGCGGATAGGCAGTCTCCGGCGGGCGGACGATGACGCCCTCCTCACTGATCCAGACGCCGCTCGGCACATTGACGATGCCGAACAACTCGTCCACGCGGTGCGCCTGGTCAATCAGCGAGGGGTGTTCGGGATGCGCCTTCGCGATCCACGGACGCGCGGCCTCGGCGTCCATATCGAGTGCGACTGTGACGATCTCCAAGCCGAGCGGAGAGAGTTCGGCGCGCAACGACTGCCACACGGGCAGATCAAGCCGGCACCCTCACCACGATGCCCAGGCGACGAGCAGCACCTTCTTCCCGCGTAGCGACCGCAGGTGAAAAGGCTTTCCATCTACATCCGGCAGCGTGAGATCGGGCGCTTCGACACTGGTCAGCGCCCGCCCGCCCGCCTCCGGCCCCAGGCACCACAGCCCGCTCCCCGCATCCTGAATGAGCGGCATGCCGAGCCGTTCAGCAAGCACACGCACATTAACCGTCTCGCCGTCATGCGCGGGCAGCGGGACGCAGCGCTCCCCCTTGCACGCCCCTTCCGGCTTGATCGCCCACCCTGTCCGCGCTTCGAGCGTCGCGGCGTCTACTTGGAGCGTTTCGAGGATCATACAGTCAACTCCTTACATTCTTCCGTAGCCATGCCTCAAAGGCATCCGTTGTCCCTTCACGGTCATTAATTTCTTCGGCAATTCGTACGAGATGTTCCATAACCATCAGATCGTCACCAATGAATAGCGATCCATTCTCTTCAAGGAAAGTGTCCATCACGATGAGAGCCGTACGTTTGTTACCATCCACAAACGCTTGCGCCTGCGCGATGCCGACAGCGAGGATCGCCGCCTGACGGATCAGATCGGTGTCTTCGTAATACGCCGCTGTTTGGGCGCGCATCGCGGCGGACTCAAGCCCCTCTTCATCACGCAATGACGCGGGAAGATAGCCTGTCTTCGCCATAATGAACTCGTGAAGCCCGAGGATGTCACTGACAGTGAGATATGCAGCCACCGCTACTTGTCCGCAAGTTTGCGGTATGCCGTTTCGTGTCTCTGCCAACTTTTCTCAGCGAGGGCACGCAAATCCGGTCGGAGTTTCGGTCGAATCTCAGCGGCACGCACTTCGATAACGACCATCTCGCCTTCAATGAGACCCTGTCGCTCGACTTCTTCACGCGGGATCGTAACAATGTAACTGTTGCCGGAACGACGGAGTTTCTGCGCGATCACAACACTCTCCTCTGTGTACCTGCCGTATATACAGCAGATACATGGAGTATAACATACTCTTTACTTCCTTGAGCGGTGAAAACTACCGTCGCATAAACGCCTCGACCTCGGCGCGGGTGGGGAGGGAGGCTTGCGCGCCCCAGCGGGTGACGCAGACAGCGGCGACGGCGGAGGCGAAGCGGACATCCGCATCGGTGAGCGGCGCGACCCAGCCGTGGCTGTGCATCGCGGCGAGCAGGCCAGAGAGAAAGGCGTCACCCGCGCCGGTGCCGTCCACTTCCTCGGCGGGCCAGGCGGGAACGAAGCGGACTTCGCTGCCATCTTGTGTGTACCAGCAGCCATGCGGGCCGTCTGTCACACAGAGGAAGCGCATGTGCGACCGCCAAACTTCCACGAGCGCGCGGGCTGGATCATTGTGGCCGGTAAGGATGATCGCGTCTTCCTGCGCCAGTTTGACGACGTTCGCGTACTCCCAGATTTTCCAGACTGAGTCGCGCGCGTCCTGCAAGTCGCGCCACGCGGCGGGGCGAATATTCGGATCGAAGGCAATGGCGATTCCCGCTTCTTGCGCGATCTGCATTGCCCGCAGCGCCGTCTGCTCCATCGGGCTGCCGGAAGCGCGGCCAAGCCGGGCATAGAGACATTTGGCGCGCTGAATGAGGTCCACCGGCAGATCGTCCGGGTTGTAGGTCATCGCGGCGGAGCGATCCCAGATGAAGTTGAACTGCCGCTCGCCCGCTGTCGGAAACGTCGCGAAGGCGAGCGCCGTGTCCGCCTCCCGCGTAATGCGCGCCGCGCTGATGTCCACCCCGGCGGCGCGGAAACTCGCGAGGATGGCATGGCCGAACGGGTCATCCCCCACCCGGCCAATAAATGCGACCGGCACACCGAGGCGGGCCACCGCCACCGCGACATTCGCGGGCGCACCGCCCGGCGCGGGCACGAACGGCGGGAAGGTGTCGAACGTGCCAACCCGCGTCGCGATGAAATCAATCGTCGCCTCGCCGAGCGTTACGACGGCGGGGGAGGACTGAGGACTGGGTATCCCTGCAGGAACTGAGGACTGAGGATCTCCATCGCGATCCGAATGCTCATCGTTCATCGTGATCCCCTCTCAGTCCTCAGTTCTACTGAACTCCCGATTCAAGGATACTGAGAGTCTTATTCGTCGCATCGAGCCGCGCCTGCACACCGATGGGGAGAGTAGCGAGGTGCTTGCCGTGGCCGATCGGCAGGTGATAGAGCGTCGGGATACCGAGGGGGCGGATGAGATCGTCGAAGACCTGTTCAAGGCTGAGTGATGGGGAGTTCTTCGGCGCGCAATCGGTATGCTCGCCGATGACGATACCCGCGCACTCCTGCAACTTCCCGGCGGCGATCAGTTGTGAGAGCGAGCGATCAATCGAGAATGGTGGAACATGGACATCCTCAAAAAAGAGGATTTTGCCGCGCGTATCCACGTCCCACGGCGTGCCGACGAGCGCCGCGAGCAGTTGCAGGCAGCCGCCGACCAACTCCCCTTCCGCGACACCCGGCACCATCGTCTCGACGTACGGATCGTCCGGGTCGGGGAGGATGTCGAACGGCTCGGTCTCCATGAGAGCGCGACGGAAGGCAGCAAGTGTGTATTCCGTCGCGCGGGGGAAGGTGATAATCATCGGGCCGTAGAAAGTGACCCAGTTCAGTTCTTTGGCGAAGATGGCATGCGGCACGGTGATGTCCGAGAAGCCGATGAAGGGCTTCGGCGGGCGGTTCTTCAGTTGGGTGAGCAGATCGTGGTCGAGCGCATTTGCCGTGCGATTCGCGCCGACACCGCCGCGCATGCAAATGACGGCGTCCACATCATCGCGGAAGAACATTGAGAGGAGATCGTCGGCCCGGTCGCGATCCGACCCGCCGAGATAGCCGTACTGATCCCGTGCGTGCGGGGCGAAGACGACGTTGAAGCCCAATTTCTCCAGCGCCGCGACGCCGCGATGGATCACCGAGCGCTCGAAAATCTGGCTCGATGGCGCGACGACGCCGAGCGTCATCCCAGCCTGCAAACGGGGTGGTTTCTGTCGTTCAGTCATCGCATGCTCCTTTGTCACAGTAAAAAGTAACACGTCAAAAGTCGAAAGTAACGAGTGGCGACGAATGAGGCGACGGCCGTCATCCCCTTGTAACTTGTTACTTTCGCCTTGTTACTCCGTCAATCATCGCCCTCGCTGGTGGCACTGAGAGCGGGTGCGCCGAGCGGGGTTTCACTCCCAATGACGACCGCTTCGGCAGTCGCGGTTTCCGGCGGCGCGAACGTGGTGCGCAATGGGAGCTCCTTCAACCAGAAGTTGAGGACGAAAGCGGCGAAGGAGAGGATCGTACCGATCAGGAAGACGCCGGTGATCCCATAGACAAGTGCATCCTTCGTGTTGGCGAGCAGTGTTTGCAGGAGTTGCGCGCCGTTCGGGAAGGCGGCGAACTGGTCTTTCAGTTGCGGTAGCGCCTGCGCTAGTTGTAGCGGGTTCTTGAAGGCATCGAGCGCCGACGAGGATGTCCCCTGCGGCGCCGCGCTGTCGAAATGCGCCTTATAGCGACTGAGCATGATCGAACCAAAGACCGCCGCGCCAACCGTACCACCGATCTGCCGGAAGAACTGGACGGTCGCGGTCGCCGCGCCGATCTGTCGCTGCGGCGCGGCATTCTGGACGATCAGCGTAAAGATCGGCATTGTCAGGCCCATTCCGGCGCCAACAAGGAGCATATCACCCACAACGACGAGTCGCGATGTGCCCGCATTCATCCGACCGAGCAGGAGGAGGCCAATCGTCATGATCGCGAGGCCGAAGAGGACGAGCGCCTTGTACCGCCCCATCCGTGCAACGAATTGGCCCGCGCCGATGCTGCCGACCGACCAGATCACCATCATTGGCGTCAGAAGGGAGCCGGACTGCGTCGCTGAGACGCCAATCACCGTCTGCATAAAGAGCGGGATGAAGAGGATGGCGGCGAACATCGCCATGCCGTTGAGGAAGACCGTGATCGTCGAGAGAGCAATGATCCGGTCGCGGAAGAGCGAGAGCGGCAGGAGCGGCTCAATGGCGCGGGCCTCCGCGAGGACGAAGGCGACGAGCATCACGACCGCGACGACGAGCAGCCCAACGACACGCGGCGCACCCCAGCCGTAATCCGTCGCCCACGTCAGTGCGAGCAGGAGCGGGACAAGGCCACCGAGCAAGGTCACGACCCCAGCATAGTCTATCACGCGCCGGACACCCTCCGGCTTGAAGTACGGAAAGGCGACAAAGAGTGCGATTGTCGCGAGGATGCCGACGGGGAGGTTGATGTAGAAAATCCACCGCCATGAGAAACTGTCCGTGATCCAGCCGCCGAGCGTTGGCCCGAAGACGGAGGACATTCCCCAAACCGCGCTCAACAATCCCTGGTACTTGCCGCGCACGGCGGGCGGGAAAATATCGCCGATAATCGTGAAGGTAATCGCCAGGATGATGCCGCCGCCGACCCCTTGCAGGCCGCGGAAGATAATCAGTTGCGTCATGCCGTCGCCGGGCACGCCGGGAATGCTGCCGGCCGCTCCGCAGAGCGCGGAGGCGACGACAAAAAGGACGGCGCCGCCGAGGTAGAACCACTTGCGCCCGTAGATATCCGAGAGTTTGCCGAAGATCGGCACCGCTGCCGTTGAGGTGAGCAGGTAGGCGGTCGTCACCCAGGCGTAGCGATCGAAGCCGTTCAGTTGCGCGATGATGCGCGGCATCGCTGTGCCGACAATCGTCTGATCGAGCGCCGCGAGCAGCAGTGTGAGCATCACGCCCGTCATCGTGCCGACAATTTGCCGGTGCGTCAGGGTGTGGAAACTGTTGCCGCCCACCTCTTTCGCCCGTTGCGCCGTCGCCATCGCACCCCCACATCGTCACTGCATCGCTCTTCTGCCGCGTGAAGAAAATACCGCGCGCATCGTACCATGCATCGCACAGATGCGAATAATCAGGATCGGGACGGCAGTGATCCAAAACCCGCGCGAATCCGATTAACGAAATGAGGTAGGGGGCGAACAGTATCGAAGGGGAAGGCCAGGAGCGCCGTGTGCCGCACGAGGACGAACTGACGCTACTCCGGGAGGAGATCGAAACCCTCGCGGATTTTTTGCATCTGCTTCAGCGCGAATACGCGCAACTTCAGGCTGATTTCGCCGCCGTTCTCCGCGCCCTCGGCGAACAGGTCGAGGTGTCATCTACTATGCTCCAGGCACCGTCGCTCTCCCAGCGTATTGAACGCATTGAAGACCCTGGTAACGGGTGCGGTGACATTCCGCCTCAGACACGACGGGTAGCGTAGGCGTCACTTTCGGGGAAGTCAGGCGGTACATCGAGTGACTCGCGTGCTCCATGCATCGCGCGCCACTCCCACTGGCGAGCACGGAGGGCGAGACCGGCGGCGGGAAAGTGGCGACCGATCATCGCGGCACTTCGCGCCCGTGGGCCGATGAGCGGATCGCCGAGCGCGGCGCGGCCAAGCGACACGAGGCCGAACCGCCCGTAATCGCCGAACCACTGCATCAGCCCCCGCGTACCGAGCGCCCGGCGCAGCGCGGGCAGCACCCACGGCTGGCGGCGTAGGGTGACGAGCATCATCGCTGTGTACTCGCGCCACGATGGGTTATCGCGGAGAAAGCGGCGCGTCGTCTCTTCCCCAAGATCGTTCAGCGCACCGAGGAAGACATTCATAATCCGATTGACGGCCGCCGGGTCGCCCCCCTCCCGGTGCGCCATCATCCGCGAGAGGCCCCAGAGCGGCGCCATGTTTGCCTGATGCGCGCCTGCGTGCCGCAAATGCGCCGCTTCCAGCAGATCGTGCGCGAGGCAGTAGCGCAACATCGCGGTGATCCGCTGGAGATTGCGCGTGTGCGAGCCGAAGCCGCAGAAGGTCAGCGGCGATTGCTGCGCCGCCGCGTCGCCAATCGAGACGATCCCGCGCGCTGCGCCCGTCCCGCGCCGCACATCGTGATAGCGCGCCGGGATAAAGCCATAGACGGGTTTCAGGTGCGCGAATTCCGGGCCCGCTTCCTTGTAGGTCGGCAGGAGCGTGAAGTACCGCTCGAAGAGGTCGAGGAGTGATTGCGGGTGCGCGGGGTCAACACGGTCGTAATAGAAGAGGTACACGGTGTACTCATCTTCACTCGCCGGGAAGCCCTCCCAGATCAGTTGCCGCCCCTCCTGCACATCCGCGATCGTAATCAGCACTTCGCCAGTCGTGGAATCCACTTCTCGCAGCCCGCTGCCGCGCCGGAAACCGCGTGCCGTCGTCCCCGCTGTCGGGCAAACTCCCTGCAACGCACCACCCGCGTTGATTGCCCAGGCAATCGGCGAGATCGTCCCCATCGCGTCCACGACGAGTCGCGCGCCATAGCGCTCCAATCCGTCCGGTCCCGCAACCTCGATCACCGATCCGACACGCCCCTGCGTCCGCTGATAGCAGCGGAGGAAGCGCCGTCCCTCATAGATCGCGCCGCCCAAGTCCGTAAAACGGCGGCGGCAGTGGGCGAGCAATGCATCGGCTCGCACGGCGACATCCAGCACGCCCTCGGTCGTGATCCGCGCTTCGGGCACATCAATCGTCGCCGCGTGGAACCGGACAATTCCCTCCCGGTAGCGGTTCGCGACGATCCCCGCGAGATCGTCCCACGTCGCCACCCCGGCGCGCACCAGTTCCGCCAATTCCGCGAGCGAGATGTTCCACTCTCGATGTGCGTTCCCCGCCTTGCCCTCATCAAGAAGAGCAATCCGCAGGGGCGCGGGCGCCTTTTGGGCAGGACGAACCGCCCTCCCCGCCGCTAACGCCGTCGCATTGATGAGGCCGAGCACGCCGCCGACGTACACGACATCGTATCCCCCATCCGTTACCGCCGGGAGTTCATCGCACGGGATAACCACCTCGTCCGCCGCCACGCCCCGCACGACCGCCGCGAACCGCTCATCCAGCCGCGCCACTGCCGCCAGCGATCCCTCCCCACCCGGCATCGCCTGAAACGCCGCCACCGTCCGCGGATAGCACGCCCGCAACCGCTTGAATATCGTGGCCGATGCAGCAGCGACCATCATATGACCTTTCTCTTGAAGCGCAGAGAGGAAACGAGGGAGTGTCCCTCAATGATATTGTTGCCGACATCACGAGTGAAGGAGGAAGACGATGCCTACCAACAATGGTACGGGCAAGAATGCGTTGGTACAAGCGGCGCTCATGGATGCCCGATGATCCGAACGTTCTGCGTGTTCTCGTGGAACAACTCGTCCAGGAGATTCTGGCTATGCACGGCGGTCACTGTTACGATACACCCCGGTCTGACTACTGATTACTGACTACCGGCTACTGGCTTACTCGTCTGAGGGATGCATGAAAATTATCGAGATGCGCGTCGTGCCGATAGCGATGGCGGACCCGCCGCTGCGGAGCGCATTCGGGCTGCACGCGCCGTATGCGCTCCGCACGATCGTGCAACTGAAGACAGATGATGGGATCACCGGCTTGGGCGAAACCTACGGCGGCGCGATCCCACTGCGCGACCTGAGCGCGGCGCGCGAGCGGGTGATCGGGCAAGACCCGTGGCATCTGACACGCATCGAGGCGGCGATTGCGGGCGACCCAACCGCCGTGCCGAACAAGGAGCGCGCCTGGGAGGGAACGCTTTCTTCGCCGGTGCAGACCTTTTCGCCCATCGAGGTCGCCTGCCTCGACATCATCGGCAAGGCGACGGGACGCCCGGTTGCGGATCTGCTCGGCGGGCGCTATCGGAGCGCAGTGCCCTTCTCGGCCTATCTCTTTTATAAGCACGCGGGCGTCGGCGGCACGGACGGACTGGCGGATGCATCCGCCGCCGCGCGCGAGCGGGATGACTACCTCGCGCGAGAAGCGCTCGATCCTGCGGGGATCGTCCGGCAAGCGCAGGACTTCGTGCGCCTTTTCGGCTTCAAGAGCATCAAACTGAAGGGCGGCGTGCTCGAGCCGGACATCGAGGCCGCGTCCATCCTCGCGATGCGGGAGGCGTTCGGACCGGAGATGCCGCTGCGAATTGACCCAAACTGTGTCTGGAGCGTGGACACCGCGATCCGCATCGGTCTCGAACTGGCAGGCACGCTCGAATACTATGAGGACCCGACGGACGGCAAGGCGAACATGGCGGCGGTGGCACAGCATGTCCCGATCCCGCTCGCCACCAATATGTGTACGACTTCATGGTCTGACATTCCGGAGACGGTCGAGCGCGGTTCCATCCACATCCTGCTCTCCGATCACCATCTCTGGGGCGGGCTGATGCCGACGGTGAAACTGGCGCAACTCTGCCGCGTCTTCGGCTGGGGCGTCTCGATGCACTCGAACTCGCACCTCGGCATCAGCCTGATGGCGATGGCGCACGTCGCGGCGGCGATCCCGAACCTCACCTATGCCTGCGACACCCATTATCCGTGGCAGGTGGAGGAAGTGATCGCGGGAGGCAAACGCCAGTTCGAGGACGGTCATATCATCATTGACGACACCCCCGGTCTCGGCGTCGAACTCGATGAGGACGCCCTCGCCCGCCTCCACGAACAGTATCAGAGAGCGGGCCTCGCGAAGCGGGACGACGTGGCGGAGATGCAGAAAATCAAACCCGGCTGGCAACCTATGCGATGGTGATACCGGAAAGGTTTCTCGTCGCTGTGTCTCTCAAGAGACACGCCAAGAGCACGAGGGCAGGTATCGCCACCTGCCCTTCGTCGCCGATTCCAATGGATGCGGAGGTTACGGGCGCTCCTCCTGCTCGCGCACATACACCGCGTCCGCCGTCGTCCACGGGCCACGCACGTAAATGGCGAAGCAGGCGGCCGCCGTCACGAGCGATGCCACGCAGACACCGACGTGCATGCCGAGCGGCATCTGAAGCGTCACCGCGACCATCTCGACAAAGCTGAAGGCGATGCCCGCTGCGAGATATGCCTGCCGCCACATCGCGAATGCCAGCACAGTCAGCACGCCAACCGTTAATCCGCATATTTCGGGCAGGAATCGTTCGGCTTGCGGACTGGTAGCCGCCGCGTTCAATACCAAATCCGCGACGCATCCCATCGCGAAGATGACGACGGGCATCACCCGCATTGCCCAGTTCATCGTTGCATCGGTCGGTTTCCGCATCCCTCTCCCTTTCAACAATTTCGCGCCGCACCCACCCGCATCATACGCGATCACACCGCATAATTGTAGAACGGAGAAAAGGCCCGCAATGTGACGCCTTCACCACCGGCAGTATAGACCAGCCCCCGCTCCTTTGCCCGACGTATCATACCTCGATCTCCGCGATGGAGGCGACGATGTTCGTCGGCTGATACGGGAATCGCTCCACCTGCTCGCGCGGCGTGACGCCAGTGAGAACAAGCGTCGTTTCCATACCTGCCTCGGTGCCCGCGATGATGTCGGTGTCCATCCGGTCGCCGATCATCATCGTCTCCTCGGAGTGCGTGCCGATCGTGCGGAGGGCAGCGCGCATCATCAGCGGGTTCGGCTTGCCGACGAAATACGCTCCGACACCCGTCGCGGCGGTAATCAGGGCGGCGACCGCTCCCGTCCCCGGTTCCAGCCCCGATTCGGTCGGCCCAACGACGTCTGGGCTGGTGGCGATGAAGCGTGATCCGGCGGCGATCAGCCGAACGGCCCGCGTGATCCGTTCGAAATCGTACGAGGTCGTCACGCCGAGAACGACATAATCCGGATTTTGATCCGTCAGGGTATAGCCCGCGTCGTGCAGTGCGGTCGTCAACCCCGCCTCGCCGAGGACGTAGGCGGTCCCTTCTGGCCGCTGAGAGTGGAGGAATTGCGCGGTGGCGAGCGCGGCGGTGAAGATATGCGTTTCCGGGATGGCGATGCCCATCCGCGTCAGGCGAGCGGAGAGATCGCGCGGCGTGTAGGCGGGGTTATTGGTGAGGACAAGGAACTTCCGCCCCGCCGCCGCCAGCCGCCCGATGAACTCCGGCGCGCCCGGAATGACGCGCGCCCCGCGCACGATCACCCCGTCCATGTCCATCAAAATATGCTTCTCCGTCCGCATACTCGCCTCCTCAATGGAAAGATTAAGCGCAGAGAACGCAGAGGACGCAGAGATCACAGAGAAGAAACACCTATGGGATCAGACCTATGGGATCAGAAGGACGCTTGCGGAATCATCTTGAAATCCTTCTTCAATATACCTCTCCGTGTCCTCTATGTCCTCTGCGCGCTCTGCGCTTCGATCCCCATCACTCCCGGAGGGCGTGAAAGACGGCGGCGATGTTGGCGGGCGGGGTGGTGATCGGGATGACGCAGCCAGGGCCGACCATCATATACTGACCGCTGGTTGCCGCCACCGTGTCGCGCGCCTGAGCGGCTGCCTCGCCGGGTGTCATCGTCGCGATGTCGTACTCGTGGATGCCGCCGATGGCGCACTTGCCGCTTCGTCGCGCCCCCTCCGCCAGCGCGGGTAATGTGCGGCGGTCGTGCCAGTTGATCGCGTGGACCGGGTAGGTCATCAAGGCGTCGAACATGATGTGTTCGCCGTGGATATGCAGCATCGTGAAACGGGAGGCGCCCGCCGCCGCCAGCACTTGCCGGTCGTAGCGCGCGCCGAATTCCTCGTACTCACGGGCAGTCATGAGGTCGGTCGTCGCGCATTGGGTGGCGAAGAAGATGCCGCTCGCGCCACGCTCCAGCGTCGTGGCAGTCATCGCCTGCGTGACGGTCGTCATCACGGCCAGCGCTTCGTGCACGATGTCCGGTCGCTCCCGCAGATGATCGAGGACGCGACCATCGGAGAGTTTCATCGCGATCGTCAGCGGGCTAAAGACCGTCTGGAGGAGCGGCGTCGCGCCGCCCAGCCGCTCGTTCGTCAGCCGAGCCGCCTCGATCACTGCGCGGTGCATCCCCTGATCCACCGCAATTGGCGCGATGCGCCGCCAATCATCGGCGGTCGCGATTGGGTAATGGATCGTCTCCCGCGTGCCGCTGTCGCTGCCCTGGTACTCGCTTGTCAGCCCCCAGTCAATCGTCGCGTAATCTCCCGGCGGCATACACTTGATGAAGTCGCCGTCGTATCGCTCCTGCCACGCGAGCGTGGCATCCGCCAGCGCTTCCGCAGTCTGATCCCGGTCCGGAAAATGATGCCAGAGGCTGACCGGCGGCCGATCCATTACCTCCCCTGCCAGCGCTGCCTCCACGCGCTCCCACTTGCTCATGTCTGCCATTTTCTCTCCTGTCATTGATTTTGAACCGCCAAGACGCCAAGGACGCCAAGAAATACAAAGACGAATAGGAAACGAAGAAAACGCTTCTTCTCTTGGCGTCCTTGGCGTCTTGGCGGTTCAATCCATCGCTTTCTCTTCGTCCCAGAAGTCTTCGAGGGGCACGCCGAGGCCGTCCGCGAGGCGATTGACGTAGGCGAAGTAACCCGTAATCTGGTTGATGTCGAGGATGTCCGGCTCCGTGAATCCGGCCGTTTTCAATGCCTCGACATCATCGCGCGTCATCTTCCCCGGCGCGCGTGTCAGTTTCTCCGCGTAAGCGAGCATGGCGCGCTGTTTGTTGGTCAGATTCGCGTGCCGCCAATCGGCCGAGAGTTGCTCCACGAGCGCCGCGTCCTTCGTGAGTCGGAGCAGACCTGCTCCGTGATGCGTCAGTCAGTACTGGCAAAGATTGATCGCGGAAACGACTACGCCGATCATCTCGCGCTCCGGGCGGCGGATCCCCGACGGGCCGTACATCAGTGTGTGATACAGGACGTAATGGGCATGAAGCGTCGCCGGATGCTGCCCGTGGATGCGCAAGATATGATCCACCTCACCCGTCTGCGGGTCGCGCAGTCTGTCGTAGTGCTCCCGCAGTTCTCCTTCCGCCTCATCCTCTGCCACCATATGAATCCACGCATCCCGCTCGTTCATATCTCCTTCCTTTCTGAACCGCGAAGGCGCGAGGGACGCGAAGAAGGTAGGAGAAAGAAGAATGTATTTTATTCTCCTCTTTCCTTCGCGTCCCGCGCGCCTTCGCGGTTCAAACTCCCTCTCATCCGGCGGCGCGACGGGCGGCAGCGATGGCGGTGGCGTAGTCCGGCTCGCACATTTGATCGGCGACGTATTCCGCGTAGGCGATTCGGTCATCGCGATCAATGACGAAGACGGCGCGTTGCAGGAGTCGCCATTCCTTAATAAGGACGCCATATTCCCGCCCGAACCGCTCATCCCGGTGCGATGAGAGCGCCCGATGTGTGACCTGCTCCGCGCTCTGCCAGCGGGCCTGTGCGAAGGGTAAATCCATACTGACGGTAAAGACCCGCACGTTCTCCGGCAGGCCGCCGCGCATGGTTTCCCAACGATGCGTCTCCACATGGCAAACAGGCGTATCGAGCGAGTTGACGATGTTGAGGAGACGGACGCTGCCTGCTGAGTCCGCCAGCCGTACAGTCTGCATCGCCTCGCCGTCGAAGGAGTCGAGCGCGAAGTCGGGCGCCGCGTCGCCGGGGTGCAGTTTCTTCCCCACGATGGTCAGTTGCTCGCCCAGTTCAAATGCCTCGCCGGTCCGTTCTTCCATCGCTTCCCCCTTTGATCTGTCGATAGCGTAGGCTTCGGCCTCAGAGCGCCCGCGCGATTTCCCGGCGGGCGGTCGCGAGGGCGTGCTGGACGCGGTTGCGTTCCCGCACCAGCCGTGTGCGGAGGAAGCCCGCGTCGTTGCTCGCCGGGTCCATCGCCGCGAGATCTGCGACGGGAGCGAGGCCAGGCAGGATTGGATTTTCGAGCGCCAGATCCACCTCAAACGGCCCGGCGAGTGTGTAGTTGACCGGGATGAGTGCGCGACCGACCGCCATGATCGCCGCGTTGAGCCGCTCGGCGCGGGCGTCGTCGTTTCCGGCCGCCGTAGCCGCCTCATTGAGCCGTTCGGCGTCGGCGTGAAGAGCGTCCCCTTCGATGATCAGCGCTGTGAGATCGAAGCGACCATTGGCGGATTCTTGCAGCATGTGGAGCCGGTCACGCAGTTCATTCGCCGTCGCCGTATAATCGTACGGGAGGACGGGCAGTGTGCAGAGCCGCCAGCAAGTGAGCAGATAGACCTGCGTATCCCGGAGGAAGTTCGGGCCGTCAATCTTGTCGAGCGTGTCGTCCGGCGTGTGCCACCACCAGCCAAGGCCGCCTTCGGGCTGTGACGAGAGGCCGGCAAGCACGGAGGGAATGCCGACGCCCTCGAACGACTGGTCGCCGTTGCGCGGCAAGCGGCGATAGGTTAGTTCCTGCCCCGTTACCTCGCGGATTGGCCCCGCCGCGAACTGCCAGGTTTCCGCCATGCAGCCCGCGCCCGCGAGGTTCGTTGCCCCCATACCGCCGGTAGATTCGGCGTTGACGTGGCAGGCGCAGTGATCGTACAAATTAGCAAAGAAGTGATCCGCGTACCACACCGACGCCCCATACCGCGCGTGCGAGTGGCCCGACCAGAAGGCGAGTCGCAATCCGCGACGCAACTCGCTCTTGTGCTGGCTGAAGATGCGCCCGATCTCCAGCATCGTCGCGTTCGCGCTCGCGTTGTCCATCGCGCCGTAGTGCCACGAATCCACATGGCCGCTGAGCAACACGAAGCG
>JAABUO010002546.1_pt1 | contig 22154 bp, 32 predicted proteins | sample 5559291 | NCBI WGS metagenome assembly JAABUO01 (sample SAMN10711878, study PRJNA513372) | rock metagenome | isolation source: Antarctica rocks | place: Antarctica: Victoria Land, Finger Mt sud
CCATAAAAACGTGCTGCTTGTCATCTGCTCAAGCTGAAAGAAGAACTTGCATCACTATGTACTTGCACCTGCATCACCGATATAATCATATGCTCTCACCAGCTTGGCTTCTGTCTGCTACAACACACGCGGGGACAGACAGCATCAGGAAGGAGCATGCACTAGCACTGAGCATATGCTACTTCATTGTGGAACCTGAGCCTTGCAGCATTGTTTCTATGGCAGCAAACATGCAGCAAAGGGGAGATATCAGGCACAGCATTTGAGTGTCAGGATGTGCTTTTTGACATATGCTAACATCAATGAAACAGCATATGCTCAAGCGTTGCACCCTGACCCAAGTATTCTGCCGTTATGTCATGCTTTACCTCCTTGTTGCTGAACGTTCGCTGCCATAGAAACAATGCAGCAATGACCATGTTCCATAAAGAGTAGCGGAAGTGGGAAAGTGGACTGTGCTACAACCATAACAGGGCTTAAGCTGTCACACAGTGGATGCAAAGCATGAATGAGACAAACATGCTACCTGCAATAATTATTTAATTATTATTATTATTATGCTACCTGCGGTGGTGACGCCGTGCCCTTGCGCTCAAGCATTCCTGCCTGTTCCTGCACCGGACAAGGCATATGAAGACCATAGTAACATATTTGGTAGCATGGACAGCCAGACAGAAGCCGGCCAGACAGCCATACAGACAGACAGTGCAAGCTGCATTGATTCACGTGAAGTCTGACCCCTCAGCAGAAGACCTACACTACTGTTCACGTGTTGCACTTTCAACAAATTTATTCCTGGGCAACATTGACATCAAGCATAGGCGATGTGCCATACACAAGGACATTGTGCCATGACACATCACAGTGGCATGATCAGCCAAGATTTACACAAGCCAGTGGTTCAGGATGACATTTTTAGTAGCAGACCTCCGTGAAGCACACAATCGCAAAACCAAACTCGCAGCATCTCACAATGCAGAAGCATGCATGCTGCTCTGACACTGCTAAGCTTCCATCACAGAATGAGACCACAAGACAGATTTTTTTGGACATCATAACTGTCTTTGATTTTGGCGGACATCATAACTGTCTCTGATCTAACAAAGTAATATTGTGGTTACCTTCATGGCTGTTTGCTTGGGGGTCTTGCGAGGCAGGCTGCCGGTGTCCAGCTGAGCCTTCACCTGCAGTCCCTCTAAAGCATGCTGCAGCAGGTCATCTAGCACTGCAATGCTGTCCTGCAGCCACATGTGGTTTGTCACAGCATGCCCACAAAACCTGCAAAGGACTTGTCGTGGAGCTACTGGGAGTGGTGATTGAGCACGGGTGACTCTCTGCGTTCTAGCATAGGGTCCTTGTTTGGCAAAGCATGTCACACGCCTGTCCCTACAAATGCAATGGATGTGAGGTGGCAAACCAGGATCTCACAGTATACATAAAACCTAAATCAGGTCTTGAGTTTGACACAGCTGTCTGCACATTGTGTGCAAAGCACCTGCACCATTGGAATCTGAGCAACGGTGCTGTGCTTGACAGCTAGCTTTAATGTACTCTTTGTCAACATACTCACAAATCACAGGCTGTTGTCTTGCCCCTATGTGTCAAGACCAAAGCCTCACCTTCTGCTGGGAGGTTGCAGGCTCAGCCTGAGGCACTGTCAATCGAGTGACATCTGAAGCTGCAGGACTCCAGGTCCTGCCTGAGGGACCAGGTGACAGCTGGTGAGCAGCCCCATTCCTGAAAGTTGGGCTCTCAAATTGATAGGCACTGGTTGGCGACCAGGCCTGCTCCTGAGAGCCTGCGCTCCCTGCTGTGGGCCCAGGGCTAGGCCTCACCTGCCCTGTGGGTGCTGAGTATACTGCTGGGGCAGTACCAGACTGCCCTGAGGGCATGGCCAGGTTTTGCGGCACCTGAGCAAACGACTGCTGCTGTTGCTGCTGCTGCTGCTGCGCTGGCTGCTGATATGACTGATAGCCTGGATGCTGCTGGTGCTGATAACCTGCATGCAGATGCTGCTGCTGCAGGCCTTGCCCTTGCTGCTGCATGCCCTGCTGCTGCTGATGCGTAAACCCGTATTGATGCTGCTGGAGAGGGGGAGGGGTGAAGCCGGGGGGCGCTGGGGTGAACCACTGGCCCTGGAAGAAGATGGGCTGGCTAGGCTGCCGCACTGGTTGGCCCGCATCACCGCCACCAACACCATTCATACCAGCATTGCCCACTACAGGGTTCCTAGGCTGCTGCTGTGACCCGTACTGACTGCCGCTAGCACTGGCATCTGCCATCTGCGGCTGAGGGTATACAGCATGCTGCTGTGCGTCATACTGGTGGCTTCTGCCAGAGGTACTGGCATCAGATGTGTGTGGCTGGGGATAGCTATGCTGCATGGAGAATGGATCAGCAGGGTTGGGGATGATGACATCTGGATTCATGACCAACTCCTCAAGGCCGCCCATCTCCATGTCTGTGTTGACAGCCATGTCTTTGGAAGGGGAGGTTTGGGGCTGGGGTGCTGGGGTGGGGCCGGCAGCAGGCACCTGTGTAGGCTGTTTAGCCTGAGGGCCTAACTGCCTTGTGACCTATACACAGACAGACTCCTTTGCAGCTGTCCAGATACACACATGCTATGGACAAAAGGAAACAGCATACACACACAACACATAGCGCTGCTGCAATGGTCCATTTGCTCAACCTCAATCAAGAAAGTGTGTGCTGTCATTGTGTCTCCTACAAAAAGCTACGTTCAACTCTATCCATGTGCAGGAGCAACAAAAGCACTGCTGAAGCTGACCTGAGGAGGAGGTGGCAACAGTGGAAAGCTGGACCGCTGTCTGCTCACAGCTGGTGCAGGTGCAGCCGCAGCTGCAGAAGCAGGGCCTTTGCTACTGCCAGCATTGACCACAGCAGCATTGCCTGCTGCAACATTGCTGCTGGCAGGGTCAAACACAGATGGTGCATTGGATGATTGCCGCCGAGGTGTCGTGGGCAACTGAAAGGTTGACTCTGCCCCAAAGTCCATCAAGTCAATCAGCAGTGCTGGGGACTCTGCATTGACACTGATTGGCTGTCTTGACAGCGGCAGCCGTTGACTCTGCAACCTGCCTGGAGTGATGCTGGCAGTGACTGGACCATCTAGCAGTTGATCAATGGGTACCCCGCTCTCTTGAGGGGTCAGGCTGCCCCAGAACCCACCTGCCTCTAGCCTGCCAGCAGAGGGGTCAGATGCCAGCTGTGGCACAGCACCAGAGGAGGTGGCAGCGCCGGCTGAGGCCCCAGGCTTTTGCCTGGCCACCCCTGCTGGGCTGCTATCAGCTGTGGTGGCAGAGGCTGGCTGGTCGGGCAATGCTGGCGGCCATGCGCCCTCTGCAAATTCCTTGTTACAGTACTTACGGCGGATGAAAGGCTCCAGGTCTGAGCTCTCATAGTGAGGCTTCTGACCAGGGCCAAGCTTGGCTTCCCAGTAGCTGTTCGCAGCTGCATTGCCAGTGACTGCCATGAAGCTAACTTGCTGTGGTAGCCATGTGTCCAGTGTGCATGATCTCACCTGCAACATAATGGGCGATGCTTGCACAAAGGCAGCCTAGGCACCCAACTGTGGTCGTGCTAGCCTGCTTGGCACACCTCAACTGCATGATGAGATAGCACTTGATCACAAGCATGCCATGACATATGCAACATACATCAATGTGCTCTGCAGTTTGTTGTCAGCAAGCAGCCTGACAGTCAGAACTTGTAGACAGACATCTGTCTGGACTGCAGTTGCCTGTAGATGCAAGATATGATTGCTGGGCTGTGGCCTACGGTCTTGGATCCAGGCTGCCGCCTCAGGAGCCTCCCCTTGCGATCGCTGCAAGGCATAGACTTTTCTTTTCGTTTCTTTCAAGATTTTATTGCACATGCCTTGGAGACGTGCACGCCCAGGCCACGGTGGATGCCAGCACAGCGCATGCAGATGAAGACGCCAGTGTTGATGGACGCCCAGCTTGCCCGGGCTGCGCTCCCTCCCCCCACACAGTCTGCACACTGCTTGTTGTGTGGCAAGTCTAGCAGCTTCTTCAGGGCTGCTAGCTGCTGCTTGTTCTCCTCCATGGTTACCCCTTTTGTCTCACCTGCATTCCTGTCAGCACAATAGGCATGTTACATCAAAGCTGGATTCTTTTTTTTTACTACAAACCTTGGACCTTTCTGTGGCCCAGAACAGCATTGAATGACTTGTTCCATTCAAACTCAGTATTCTCAGAATTTTCGCAGTCATTGTCTGTTGACTCCCCTGATGAGTCCTAAAGACAGAAATGTAAATCGATCGAGTGATACGACTGGCCATGCATGTTCACTTGTGCACTTGATGACAGTTAGGTACAGGACTGCTTGATCCCATGCAAAATTGGTTGAGGGCCACTAAAGCGAAGCATGCAAGTGCTGTTCCTTTGAGAGAAGAGATTCCATGAGTACAGTGACTGCAGGGAAACATCATTTATGTCTGTTTGCAGCACAGATTGTGATAGCAATTGGGAAGCTGAGCCCTGCATACCAGCAATGCAAATCTGCCATCCAAATCAGGCGCAGAAGCTGCATGTACAAATACATCCTGACATGATGAAGTGAAGATGTTGGCAGACCTTGCAGAAGATGCAGCGCTTGTTGATGCCCCATAGCCAGAGTTGTATCTGGAGCTTGCCTCCTGCTCGTGAGAGCCCTGCATGGTGCAGACCATGAGCTGTCATACAAGTACAAGCAGGGACTTCTTTGGTGCCTGCACCAGCTTGATAAGCAGCCTAGATGATGCATGCGTAAACAGACAGAGCAACCCAAATGCCAAAGGGTGGCGTGCCACTGAGTGCAAAACATCAGTGTCGTGCTGAAGCTACAGCAGCTATGCTTCAACTTTGTGAACTCCATCTTGGTAAACAGTCATGTTATCAAAGCTGCATCAAGACAGCACCTCCTCATGTGGTGCACAAGAAGCAGAGCAGATTCTGTTGGTGGGCTTGAGTGTCAGGATTACCTGCTGTCTGCTGTGCGAAGCATTGGCAGATGAGTAACGTCCCTCCATGGAGTCTGCCGAGTGCGTTCGCTGAACAGGACCGCTGCTCAGCTGCTCTCTTGAGAACCCCTTATAGACTTGCCGTTTGTTTGCAAATGCAGCCCTTTCTTGCTCTAGACGCGCTGTGTCCTTGAGCAATGCTGAGATTGCTAAAGCCCTGCATGCGGCGCATTGTGTGGGCAGAGAACTTTGCATGGGCATTGTTGGCCAGGGCAGGCTCAATTTCACCCCAGCTCAGAGGGCGTGAAGAGAGATCAGCAACTATGCTCTAGACGCTGGAGAAAATGGGTGACAAAGTGGAGGCCCGTCCAACAATTGCAGAGCTGTCTCAGAGGGCCAGTGACGAGCTTGCTTCAGCAAGGCTGTATGGAGGGTTTCAAGCTTTATGCGTATTCATCAACTGCTTGAACGTACTGCATAGATTGTGCTTGAAGATACAAATCCCTATCATAGCTGCCAAACTCAAGACATCAAGCCCACATGAGCATTGACCAAAAGTTGTGCAATATGGCAAGGTAGAGTTGCTGGTGTTGGCTTGTACCTGTGTCGCACGTTGACACCATGGTCACGCCCATCTGGCGAGGTGTATTCAAAGACCTGCAGATCTTCGAGCCTCACTTTGAGGTTCTGTGCATTCTCAACACACTGATCGCTCCCTCGCTTGATCAGGAATTCCAGAACTGTGAGTGCCTGCATGCAATACTGTGTTGCTTTGGTGTGAGCCAATGCCAGCAGACATTGACTGCATGAGCATTTTGCAAGGTTAGTCTACACAAGCATGCTGCAGGAGACACAGCAAGCGCACCTTGTAGACATTTCTCCATTTCATGTTTGGATACCCCAGACGGAACTCAACTACAGCCTGCACACATTGACAGATCTGCAGTGAGTGCCAGATCATGTAGCAGAACATCTACAGCCTTGACTGAGGCCTTGAGAACACCACTGCCTTTTTAGGAATTGTGAGCACTACTGGTAGCTCTGCATTCACGCAACACATTGAGAGCAGCATCTTACGTAAATGATTTCGCAGCCCGCGCCATCAAATGATGCATCTGCCAATTCATTCAGCAGGGTGCCTGTTGGACCCCTGCAACCATGACGCAACTCAAAGACTATACACTGAAAACCTTATGCGGCGGTTAAGGTATATTATCATCGCAGTTCAACATGATGTGCACGCGTTGCTTACCAAGCTTCATTGCGAGTGGCCTCTCTTGTTTTGCGTTCCAGAGCAGTGAAAGGGTGAAACCTGCCGTTCTTGATGGCAGTGATGTAGTCTCGTAACCAGGCGATGCTGTCTTTTGTTTGTTCCATGGCGTAATCTTTGAATGCAACCGGCCTGTTGTTCCTCAACGCCAGAGCCATTTTGCTTGGCTTGACCGGTTTTGACCAAAGCTTGACCTAGCGGGGAAGCAATACGCCGGACGGTTTCTTACACTTGCCAGATGTGTGCGATGCTGACAACATACTCTAAAGATGATAATATGACATTATACGCCGTCGAACAGCTGCTGGAAGGCCCTGCAAAGACCACAAGCTTCCGAGGCTTTGACTACAGCTGGCAAGAGCACATTGCATTGCAGTTCTTTTGCAATCCAAGGACCAAATTAGGCAACTAGCTTCTGATCGCCATAGTCAAACTTCACACTGCTGCAAATGTCAGATCATCAGGCAGCGACTCTGTGTCGGCGCTGTGTGTCGTGCTTGTGCTTTCACCAGCTGAGTGGTTTCAATGCAACCGACTCGATCAGGGCTGCATGCTGTCCAGGAAATAGTCGTCTGTGGATTTCGTCATACTCTGATCGGTCGAAGCAACAGCGCGGTCCAGCAATCGCTGTCATGACCTACAGGGTCTTTGTAGCAGCTGATTTACACTCTCTGTAATTAGGCTGAGGTCTTGATCACTACCAGGCAAGAAGGCTTTGTGTGTCACAAGTCGCTTGACCAATATGACTCAAAGGACGCAGCCAGCTGATCAGGTGAAAGGTCTGCTGCAAGGAGGCATGCAGGAACAGAGGTCAAAGGTGCTTCCGTGCTGCACTATACACTTGATGCGTTTGTCTAGTGTCATATGCAGACCCTTCTACCTGAAGCCAGCGCAAGCTGGTACTGGTGAATAACAAGCACAATTCACTTGTCTCTCATGCCCAGGCATACTTGCTGCTTTGCATACAGGAGCAACGGCAGCAGAGCATGGCTGGCTATGCAGCTGAGCTACAAGCACAGATAGCTGAAAAGCAAAGTCGCAAACGCATGGAGAGACAGGAAAGCTTGCGCCAGTCTCAAGACCTTTTAGCTCAGCGCATGGCAAGGCCATCTGGACTGGTATGCCGCAATCCCCTGGCACCAGCCTCTGGCTTTGATGCGCCATCATGTTGTTCATGCTCCAGCTTCAAAACAGCATGACCCCTGCCCTACTGTGCTGAGGCAATGATGTGACCATGCCTTGCCCTGTACTGCAGATTGAAGGGGCTGCAAACCAGCAGAACACACCACCAATGCAGACTCAAACACCCAGAGCCATGTTGTCACCATCATGTTACCCCTCATCTCAGCCAAACAGAGAGACTTATCCATCTGCCATGCAGTACCCTGATTCAGCAACCCCCAACTCCAATGACCAGTACAGGCCCAATGAGACATCATACAGCAGAACTTCTGCTATGCCAGACTATACCCAGACTTCTAGGCAGCAGGCAGCGCCTCAACAAGCACCGTCATCACAGCCTGCTGCCCCACGCTACAACTACCAGCCTCCTGCTGATTCAGACTCACCGAGAGGGTATGGCCCGCCCGTGGACTATGGCAGGGGCGGCCCTGATGCTAGCAGGGGCTACACTGGCAACAGCAGGGCATATGACGATGCCAGGCCTGCTGCAGTTGCTGGGAGGCAGGACTATGCCAGCTCCGATGCCCAGCCTTTGTCTCCACAGTCCCCCTCGGTGGCAGAAGCCAAGAAGGCTGCCTACCGGTACTGCCCTGCTTGTTGTCATGTACGCACAGGACACTACAAAGCATGTGCTCCTTGTGTTCTGCAATGCTAGCCAGCTCGATCACGTCAGTGTCATGCACAATGAACAAGCTAGGCTTTTGTTGCTGTGAAAGAAATCTTGTGGGTATCTTGTGCTACAAGAAGCCGCATGTTGGAAGCTTCTTCTGCCTGACACGAGGCCTGTCAATTGCCAGTGAAGTACTGTCAGCAGCATCATTATTTCAAAACCTGAGCAATTCGATTTTATCACCCAATGCTGCATATGATGTGTGATGTTCACAATGTATGAGCAGCCAATTGGTTCCTAGCATGCTTGGCTCAGCACGGCATGAACAGGCGCAGTACATTACAACCAACTATGAAATGCACTAGGCTACATTCCAGCACAATCATCACAAGACAAAACACCACAGTGAGTCACTCTTAGTTCAGCAGCATCGCAGGGCAGAGCTGGAAGCTCAGATGAAGGCTCGGGAGGAGGCCAAGAAGAAGGAAAGGGCAGACCGGCTCCAGGAGGACCTCAAGGTGCACAGAGAGGCTGCTAGGTACGACCCCTGGGGCCGGGGAGGGGGTGGCGCCCCTCACCAGTCACCCACTGGTCAGCCAATTAGCGACCTTCATCAGGTAGTCATGATGCCACATGCTAAGATGCCAACACCGCTGTAATGCATGACAGGTAGAGCAAACTGTACTTAGCCTTGTGCTGTAAGCAGTTAACAGCTCCATTTGTATGGATTGCATGACCATAGTGCAGTCCAAAGCACACTGCACAAAAGCTGTTGAACTGCATCCTGGAAGCGACAGGGCTACCTGTGGCTGCTGCCCATTCTTTGCTTGTACACCTGACCTTCCATCTACTCATTCATTGGGTCTAGCTGACGCCTCTAGAGGATCCTGAACATTGTGAGCCTGCAGATGCATGGTCAGTCACAGCAGCAAGCGCCAAGCCAGAGTGCGGCCCTACAGCAGCGACCCAGTGATGCCTACGCTAGCTATGACCAGTACAACAGGCAGCCTGCTCCTCAGCAACAGCCACCCAGCGGCTATCAGCAGGACCCAAATGCCAACCCCCAGAGACAGCTGTCAGACCCCAGGTTCTACCAACCTCCACCAGGGCATCAGCACCCAGCAGCCTTTGGCGATAGAGCAGGGCCATACCCAGACAGAGGTGGTCCCAGTGATCAGCAAAGCAGTGGGGGATCTTATGGGCAGCCACCCACAGGCAGAAGGGGTCCAGAGCCTTCTGGGAACGCCCAACAAAGCATGCCAAATGATGGGCAGGGACCAGAATTTGGCATGGGTCGAAGAGGAGCTGGTGAGTATGGGCGCGGCCAAGGGCCAAACCTTAGCAGGGGTCAGACGCCACCCCCGGCTCAGGGCACAGGCGCTGCTTCTGTGCTTGGGCTAGGGCAAAACAAGCTTCCACAGAGAGCAGAGGTGAGGATTCTGAATCACTCAATTGACCGAGGGGCGTATCTGTTATTCATTGATGCTTGTTCTGATCCTGCGCTCTGTTGTTGCTAAACTTCATCTCAATTTGTGCTGCAGAGTTCAGACCCTGTATGGCAAAATGGTATGCGAGACATGTGTCTGGGCACCTGATACTGCTGACCTGTGTCACTCATCTGTTACCCTGCGGTTCACAAATCATCCCTCAGCAGATCATGCAGCTTACATACATCAGTGGGCTGCTGTACTGTGTGTCAAAGCAACACTTGATTCAGCTGTTGCAACGGTCAACCACACGCGTATGTAAAGAGCGCTGTTGCAATGGTCGCAGGTGTATTTCAGGAGCGATAAGGCAAATATGCAGCCTGAAGAGATTGCTGCAAAGCAGCAGCAGGCATCTGAGCTGCAGGATGAGCTCAAGAAACAGATTGAGGCCAAGAAGCGCGTCAAGGTACACATCGTTTGGCAAAGGGCATGACTCGCAGCATGAATGACACAAAAAACTAACCAAAGACTAGGCTTTCCTGCTCTGACGCTACATCTGGCTTCCTGATGGGTGTGACAGTCTGTGGTACCATTGCAGGGCCACTGTTCTGCTTCAAATCTGTGACAAAACAAGATACTCAGCGCATGTCAGCTCAAATCATGTATCGAATGCACATTGCCTCCCCTCGGCTCACGCCCAGGTCAGCATGCAACATGATTAGCCGACAGACGCAACAGTATGTAAAGCTGCATGTTGATAACACTGACACACAAGAAAAGACAACATATGGCAGGCAGGCTACGATAGCTTTGCCACAAGCTCGTTTTTCTCTTTGCAAAGGTCATCAAGCTTGTCGTGAAAGTTCAATTGCAAAGGTTGGCAGGCTTGTCATGATACTTGACTTCCCAAGTCACCAAAAGTTGATTGTTTAGAAAGACTACAAAATATAACATGACTTGCAATACCAAAACCTGGTTGCAAAAGTCGTCAGGTCTGTTGTGATAGTGCAGGAGGAGCAACAGAGAAAGGAGAAGGAAGAGGATGCACGGGAGCAGGCTCGCCTTCACGCTGAGCAGCAGAAGCTGAAGCAGCAGTTTGCCGAGGAGAAGGAAGCTGAAAAGGCCAAAAGGGCCCTTGAGTCCGGGGTGAGAGATATACCATAGCCCTCCATCAACGTATAGGTCATTGTTTCATTGCCTATCATGCTCACACCCAAACATTGCTTGTGTTGCTACCACAGACATTATCCAAATGACGCTGCAAACAATACTTGTTGAGCCAATAGAGTATCACCTGCTTGACGACCAAAAGCTGAGCAGCTGTAAGCCTTAGCAAGCATTATTATCCAATGCTTCCAGGATGTACACAGCTTGAGCCAGATGAGTGCCTGTTTAACCTGGCCAGTGAACGATCGGCGCATCATGTGATATGATTACATCATCCACTGGAGCAGGTTAGCATCAACTCATCAGCATGTCTGCCACTTTTGCCTTGCTGCAGGCAAGTCAGCAAGTCCAACAAGCCTGGGCAAACGTGAAGGGCAAGGAGCCGCTGAACAAGCGCGCCAGCAACCTTGCCTCCTCCAACAGCAATGCAGCAGACCATCTGCAACGCCAGCCCACCAGCAGCAACTCAGATCCAGCTCACAGGTCGACCAACGACACTGAACGGCAGCCAAGCAGAAGGGACAGCCGTGATAGCATACCAGCAAATGCGCAGCTTCACAATGCTGAGCAGCGTGACAATGCTGGTAACAGTGGTGGGGGCTCCTTTGCTGGGCATTCGGGCTATGGACAGTTGCAGGGCAGCTTGAATGGAGGGCAGCTTGCAGCAGCCCTGAATGCAGGTGCTCAGCAGGGGCTTAATGCAAGCAGCAGCCAGATGCCATTTGCTGGACAAGGTACTGCTATGCATGCTACACCATCTTCCATGCAAACGGTGCATGACTTTCTTTTGTACAGGGCATCTGAGAAATGCAGCCCCAAAAGTCTGCACCTAGTCAACCTGCTGAAGGCAAATGTACTGTTTTGTCTCCAGAGCACATGCTGCCTGTTGTGTGTACTGCCATGAAGGATGACTGTGTATCGTATGCTGCGATCAGCAACCAAACGGTGTCGTGCACATGCCTCCGCCCCCCCACCCCACCACCCACCCCCTCACCCCAACCCCCCAAGTTTGTGCAGATAAGCTGATGGAAACACTTGCCAGGATACAGGTATATAAGATGCAGTCCGCCTGTCAGGTGACTTACAGCAAAACATTCATATTAACAAGCTGTGTCATGTCTCTTGCAGCTCTGGCTGGCTTGGCAGAGGCTGCAAATGGGTCTGCAATGCTGGCAGCCAGGCAAGCTGCAGCTGCCCAGCTGGAGCAGTTCAGAGCAGAGATGGTGGCTGAAGCTGCCAAGATGCGTGCTGCTGTAGAGCGTCAGGTGTCTGTCTGAAGAGCTTTGCCGTACCAGAAATATGCAATGTGTTTGCTTCCAGTCACGCTCTAGGGCTGACCTGTTGTACCAATTGCATTGTTTAGTTTTGTGCCACACGGCTAGGCGTGCAATACTCATGTCTGATAGTCAGATCTGGTGTCAATGCGCACTTATAAGTCCATCAGACAGTTGCACCAGCATGCAGTCAAGTCAGCTGTCATTCCTTGGCATAGCACCCCATTGTCTACAGCTTTGGCAAGCAGCATATATACAGATTGATGGTTTCTGGCGAACTAAGGCTTTTCTCCCACCGATGCACTGATGCGCCGACTGTTTTTGCAGCAAGCTGAGGTGGCAGAATTGAATCGGAGAGCCCAGCATGCAGAGCAGGAGAGCACAGCAGCCCGTGCTGAAGCAGCTGCAGTGAGACAAGCTGCGGCACAGCAGCAGGCAGAGCGTGCCATTGCCCAGTATGCCCAGGCTAGTCGTTTCACAGGCTTGCCTTTCCAGGAGGCCCAGACTGCAAGGGAGTATGAGCCCTTGCCACATTTAGGTCTCTCCAGGTATGAACGCCTGCAATCTTGCTGGTTTGCAATTCATTCAGTTTGCACGGCTCTGGGCCAGTACATCAACATCTACGCTGGTGTCTGCTGCTGTGGCTCAAGCCTACGCAGTTGTGTCAGTTGGGCACCTTGCGTTTTGAAGCGCAAAGTGGAGTGTGCAGCTCCAATCACAGGTGACCAGTTCTGATCTGATCTGTTGCTTTCAGGCCAGAGGGTCCCAGTTGGCACTCTTGCATTGGTTGGAGCTGCAGGACCGCCACTCATCAAACATTCCAGTCCTGTGGTTGACGCAACCAAGTGCAAGCGCCACGTACTGCCATGACAAAAGCATCTCATAGTTGATTTCATCTGTACAAGTTATTTGCATTGCAGGCCCAGGTCGCATGCGTCACACTACAGTGGTGCAGAGCCATCAATGCCAACTGGATTGGCCATGTGGAGTGCCACCAATCCTGGGGACTATGGAGCATCCCTGAGGGACTCGGCAGTCTTCAGGCGGCCCCCCAGCTCTGGGTCCTCTGCTCTAGACAGGTGAGCCATCACTGCATGTCTGAACAGGACCATACACACATCAAAGATGCACAAAATTGTCAAACACCAGTTGCTCAACCTAACACTCACTGTCCTTGCACAGAGGCCTGCTGGACTGCATTTTCTGGCCTGTGATTTGGCATTGTCTGCCTTGCCTTGCCTTTTTATACTGGCTTGGATCCTGACCTGGACTGAGCGCAACTCCATGTGTTTGGGGTTAGCTGATGTGTGCATGGCATACCAACCAGGCAAAGCCATTGCAGAGGAAGTTGAGTGCTTGACATGCAGGCTAGGATCAGGTCTGGGAGGGGGCTGGCAGCCAGCCCTGGACTCAGGTCTGGACCAGTCTATGGCGGCCGAGACCACCCTCATCTATCCCAAGGGGCGCCCTGCTGCCCCTCCAGCCTCATTGCGCCAGTCAGCTGGTAGCCACCGGCCTCAAGGTCTGCCTTTGTCCTGATGTCTCTTGGCCTCAATCGAACAATTTGCACAGGATTTTGTTATAGGTTGGTTTTGTAATTTTGCCCCTTGGTAATAAGGTTCAGCAAGGCCAGCGAGCTGGTTGGCATAGCAGAAATTCACTGCATCCTGACCATTTGCTGAACATGTTGTTGATGGCAGAAACGCCATGTATGCAGCCTACCTAGCCCAAATACATCAAGCTGACCGAAGCTAGTAACCACAAAATTGCCGTGGAAGTCCCATTATCCTGGGATGATATATCAAAAGCACTGTCAAAGCACAGTGCTCGACTTTCTTAGAGATTGACAGTAGTGACTCACATACCATGCAATTTGGTTTTGTTGACTGTTGGGCGGGTGATATGCAGGGGCACCTGCAGCAGAAGCCAGCCATCCAGGTGATGAAGAAGGAGATGAGGAGCTGCAAGCAGAAGCCATTGCAGTCCCCCTGAGGGGCCAAGGGGGTGCTGCCACCCCCCTCACTGATGTTGGCATGCTGTTTGCTCAGAATCAGAACAAACTGAAGGCTCTCAAGGTAACGCTTCCATCACTGCAATGTACTGGTCAAATACATGTGTGTCAAATGCCATGACATGTGTTGTCTCCTGCACTGTTTGTTCACTGGACCACACTTCAATCATTGGCTGACCTATTTTCTTTGGCTGGGTTGGGCTTGGTGCCTAGCCCAGCTGGAAAGCCGATGGTGGGCAATGCAGCCCCCAACACAGGGTTATATGCATCAAAGCACAGCTCTCAATGTCGCTTTGTGTCAGCTATGCACATGGTCAAGGCTCAGAGTGTGCAGTATCATCTGCATAGGTTTACTTGTGACTCACAATGTGCAATGCAGCTGCTGGAGGAACAGGCTGCCAGTGGCAATGCTGAGGCGCTTGATGAGTTTCTGCAGAAGTATGCCGGATCTAGGGCTCAACTTGACAGACGTAGCAAGGACAACATCCCAGCTCAATATAGCCAACAGGATCTTGATCTGACTTCTGGAGAGCGCAGCATAACGTCGAGTGTGCGATGGATGAATGCGTTTTGACTGCAACAGCTCTGAAGTGAACTTGATTCTGCCTATCTGCTGCACATAGAAGTCACGTGCATGTTGTGGCAGTGTGCAGGCACCTGCACATTGGTCGCTGCCTCGTTCATTGACCATTCAAGCCCAATGCCTATTGGTACTCTACACATAAGACACTGTCCCGTGTTATAGCCACAAGTACTGTTGTGGTTATGCAGAGGTAAACCTGACCTGTGCAACGGCATGATGAATGTAGAGCACAACTGGCATGAGGACTGCGCAGTGCATTGACCAAATCACGACCGAATGCTTCAGCGGGCATGCACCACGTTTAAGCAGTGGCATGTCATCCATCTTTGGATGGGTGCTTCCACATGTTGCCACGATGCCAAAGCTACGACCTGCCACGCTGTGACGCTCGCCGTACGGCACGATCCCGGCGTACTTAGAGCCACAACGCCGCCCCACAATCAAACTGTCAGCATCTTCCGCTTAAACAGTTACCTCTGAAGACTCCGCTTTTTTGAGAGGTTCAGCTTAGTGTTGCAGTCGGTTGTCACAGTGAGTTTGCCTGGAATAGTGGCGTTCCATGCAGCTGCCGTTGTGACGTTTGCCTGACGATTACTGATCTGTTGCTATCTTGCTGCTGCGTAGGCTGTCAATATGGCCAGCTCAAGCATTACCACAGGTACCATTGGGTTTCCCAGCATCGGGCCCAACAGGGAGATGAAGAAGGCTCTTGAGAGGTTGGCGTCTACTACCTCGGCTACATCTTTCGCGCGTCTGCTTTGAGGTTGACATTGTCGATGTAGTTGATCTTGGACGTGCTTGATGCTGAAATGTGCTTTTGCAGCTATTGGAAGAAGCAGCTCAGCCTGGACGAGCTGTTGAAGGTCAACGACCAGACCGAGAAAGATGCCTGGCAACTACAGTCCAAGGCTGGTAACCAGTCAGCTGTGCACTCTGGCTTGTAGCTTGTTCGTTGCCTATTCTACTCACATGTACATGCGCGAGCCGTTGCCTCTTATTGTAGGAATTTCCAAGGTTGGTCTAGACGGAACTCTCTACGATCAGGTTCTGGATTGGATCTTCGCTCTCGGTTTGGCCCCAGCTCGATTTTCCAAGCTGTCAGGCTACGACCTGTACTTCGCCATGGCTCGTGGAACTGAGGGAGCTGTCGCTCTGGACATGTCAAAGTTCTTCGACACCAACTACCATTACATGGTATGTTGAGTTCATATTTTGGCCTCTGCTACTTAATCTTGCTGACATTTGCTGATGATCATGAAGCATCCTGGAGTTTTGTGCCTACAGCCAGTTGTGTGATGCCATCTCCTGTGTACTTGCAGGTTCCTGAATTCAATGAGAGCAGTCAGCCCAAGCCTGACTTTGAAAGCTATCTTAACAAGGTATCTTGTCAAATCAAATCAAGAGGCCTGCCAGCACTCATGCCATATTGTGTATGTTGCACCCATCCTTGCTTTAAAAGGGCAATGGCTGTCTCGTTGCTTCCACCCCACACTTGGGACAGTTAGCTCAATTGGTAGAGCACTCACATCTGTGAGAAGGCTAAGGGTTCGATTCCCTTATTGCCCAGTTGAGATTCAGGGGAGTAGCAGCAGCCATTGCCCTGTGTTGTCAATTGCATCTTGCATTACTGTTGCTTGGAGCACATGCTGGGCTCACTGTTCATCAGTGTACTTGTGGCTGTCATGCTTTGGAGCTGACTGCTTGATATCCAGTTATACTTTGTAACTGACATTGTGCTGCTAGCTATGAGCCTGCAGGCACATTTTGTAAGGTGTTTTTGTACACCCCCGTACTTGCAGCTTCAGTCTCTTACAAGAGATATCTTCAGTTGATAGAGCTGCTTCTTTGCTGAGCTAGCTGAGAGTATCACTCTCACTGTTCAACTGGGTCTTCAGGGAAGCTGCTTGGCGTTGGTGGTACTTGACATTTCTTGCTGTCCAACCTGCACTGCCCAGTACCTTACCGTGTGCGTTAGTGTGTCTGTATTCGGATTATATGTTGACAAGCACATTGGTGCTGACATGGTGACACTGAAATTTTAGGTCAAGCGTGGTCAAGAGATCATTGGCAAGGAGTCTGCTATCCCCATCATCATTGGTGAGCAGTTTGCTTGTCACATGTCTGATTTTGGTGTTCTGACAACATGCTGAAATTGAGCAGCTTTGTTGATCTTCCCAAAGCTTGCACTCACTCGCGCGTGGTGGTCCATGAAATTGCGTTGGGTACAATTCATTGCATTGGTCCTGTACATGCTGCATCCTACACACATGTAATTGCACCAGGACTGCACTCTACTATGTATATGCTGACTTGATGTGCTGTACTAGGACTGCACTCTATTATGTACTTGCTGACTTGATGTGCTGTACTTGCTGACATGATGTGCTACGTTGTCTAGGACCCAACACCCTTGTTGGACTGAGCAAGAAGGAGGGAGTCTCCCGCTCTGACATGGTCAAGCGCCTGCTGCCTGCCTACTCCCAGGTCCTCAAGGAGCTCAAGTCTCTGGGTGTACCCGAGGTCCAGATTCACGAGCCCATCCTGACCATTGCTGATGCTGCCTCCCTGGAGTCAGACTTTGCCACCACCTTTGCTGAGTTTGAGAAGTCTGGGCTCTTCATCAACTTGGTGACCTACTACGATGACATTGGTGCTGCCTACCCATGGACTGTGAAGTGAGTCCACCCAATGTTGATGTTGTGTTCAGGAGTGTACACTTATTGTGGCAGATTATGGCAGACATTCCACATTGAGTATGGCAGTCATTACATTGTGTGAACACTACCCGCATAGTTTGCCGGCTTTTGCCATAGTCAGCATGTGGCCCTGAACATATAATTTGCTTTTGATATCTACTGCAAGCCGTTTTCCTGATGCAGAATTGTTACAAGTTTACGTGTCTGGTCTCTACGCACTGTTAGTTTCAATCACAAATTGTCAGACATGCATTTATGCCTTTTCTGGACATGCCATTACGAGGCATGGATCCTCTGTGCCCACATGGCAATCATTGCCTAAGCAGGTTTCCAAACTTGCAGTTTGCCAGTGCAAGCCATTTCTTTGGACTTCTTGGGTGTGCCAGGATCAGCAGTGGCCTCCAAGACTCTGGACCTGGTTGAGAAGCATGGCTTCCCCAGTGAGAAGCGGCTGGGCGCTGGTGTTGTTGATGGACGCTCTGTCTGGTCTGACGGCGTTGTGCCTGCTGCTCTGGTTGCTTCTCTGCACAAGAAGGTACATGCCTGTGCTCTTATGCTGCCTGTTTTGTTACGTTGTTTTGAAGTTACTGTTTATTTTGGCACCCAGAGACTTGTATAACCGCTGATCATGCAGGCCAGGTGTGCTGTTCATGTTTACAACAGTCCCTAATGCAGACTGTCAGATTTCTTTTGCATGTTCTGTCAAATTACTGCTCTTTTGCTGATAGTATGTTGACTGCAAGTGGTGTGTTACAGGGCATCAAGAACATCAGTGTACAGTCAAGTGTGTCCCTTCAGCACCTGCCCTATGACAAGGAGCTGGAGAAGAATGTAGAGGCCAGCATTGCCGGACGCCTGTCCTTTGCCACTCAGAAACTGCATGAGATTGTGAAGGCTGCCAAGGATGCCCCAACCCTGAAGGATGACCAGATCAAGGCTGGCCTACCTGATGTTGGTAAGTCACCTTTTACTTGCCATATGCCTACCTGTCCATGTCTGTTGAAAACAAGCTGTGGCTTGTTTGAATGTTTTGTTCTGGTATACTGCTCCTGCACCCAATGAGTGGTTTCGCAATTCATTGCTTGTAAGTGTGCCTGTATTGCCTAGTTTCATACAAGTAAGCTGACTTTATGTTTGGTGTAGGCAACCCAGTCTCAGACATAGAGAAGAGCAAGTTCAGCCGGTCTGCCAAGTTTGCTGACCGTATCACACAGCAGATCAAGACCCATGCCTTCCCCACCTCCTCCATTGGCTCCTTCCCTCAGACCCCAGGTAAGAAAGATCCCCCTTGCTCCTGATTTTTTTGGGGTATCCATATTCATATGTTCAATAGCTTCAGTCAGCTGGAGGAACTCACAGGATGTCCTGACTGCATGTGTACTGTCTGCAACAGTGGCTCTTCAAGCTTTGCTTGGGAACTCGTCTGCTGCCCTGATGATCTCTTGTTTTTGGTCAAGAACCTCATATCTGACATTTGTGTGTTGTGTTTATGCAGCCATCAGGCGTGCGCGTCTGGCACACAAGAAAGGTCAGTTGAGTGATGCTGACTATGAGAAGGAGGTCAACGAGTACATGACATACGCCATCAAGGAGCAGGAGCGCATTGGTGTGGATGTCCTTGTGCATGGAGAGCCTGAGCGATCAGACATGTAAGCCACAGTCTTTTTCTCTGTTATCATGGTGAGGTGCAGTCTGTGCATGCACATGGTATTCGCGCCTCATCCATCCCTGCCCGAGGCTGAAATTCATGACTTACCTTAGCATGATTTACCTTAGGAACTGCAACATGTCCTCAAAAGTATAGCATGAACTTCAGCCTTGCGTAGGCATGGATCAGGACTGATTAACTTGCAGTTTCTTGCTACTCCTCTTGTATGCACATGCACAGCTGCGAAGCTGCTACTCCTATATTTCAGCTGCCTGGTGTTTTGAAGTGTCCATTGCTGCACTGCAGGGTCGAGTACTTTGGTCAGAGGATGGAGGGCTTTGTCTTCACAGAGCACGGCTGGGTGCAGAGCTACGGCTCCCGCTACGTCAGGCCTCCCATCATCCATGGTGATGTCAGCAGGCCCCATGCTATGACCACCAAGGAGTTCCAGTATGCACAGAGCCTCACTCAGAAGCCCGTGAAGGGCATGCTGACAGGTAAGCTACTGTTGCAGTCAGCTCTTTGCTCCCTTTCCTGTGCATGAAGTTCAGCTTTTTTTTCCAGCTGCACAGATGTTGTTTGCCTCTTGATGTACTGGCTCCCACCAATATGTCTGATGCAATACCGCAATCAGGCAGCAGCATGAGGGATCCAATACAATGCTGTGTCTAGGCATGCACTGTGTCATGCGAGGTGCTTCTTTTCTGGTTTGCATTATCAGAGTTGCATGATCAGGCGTGATTGGCTGAGTGTGTGAGTTTTGACTGCAGGCCCAGTGACCATCCTGAACTGGTCTTTCCCCAGAAAGGACATCACTCGTCAGGCCCAGGCTTTCCAGTTGGCTCTTGCCATCCGGGAGGAGGTTGCCGACCTAGAGAAGGCCGGCTGCAAGGTCATCCAGGTGTGTTCCTGTTGGTGGTGGATGCCTGCTCAGCAATCACAGTGTGAATTGTTTGGCATGCAGTGATGCTGGCTGTAGAACTCACTCCATCCTGGCATGCCTGCTCTGCAGTCATGAGTGTGTTTTCTTTGGCATGCAATGGTGCTGGCTTTATATCCCTCCACTTCAACGTCTTGGCATCCACCACCATGTCTTCTGGTTTTTGTAACCGCCGAGGTGTCCTGTCCTGCGTGTTGCTGGTCAACTTGCATTGTGACTTGTGCGGGGCGTTGCATGTAATGTTGTGGGCATATTGTAGTGCCTGACCTGCAAGCAATGGTGTAGGTGGATGAGCCAGCCTTGCGTGAGGGGCTTCCACTGAAGCAGGACAGGTGGGAGAGCTACCTGGAGTGGGCTGTAGACTCCTTCCGCCTCTCCACAGCAGTGGCCCAGCCTCACACCCAGATTGTCACCCACCTGTGCTACTCAGACTTCCAGGACATCCTGAAGGTATGCAAATTGGTGGCTTTCATCTCAGTATTGTTGAGCAGCATCATGTGTGAGGAACTGATGTGGTTCCGTGTCATGAGCAACTTTGATGCTGTGCCGGCTTTGCCCAGTTTGTTGGCTGTTTGCAATTTTAGGCTGTCTCATCGGCTGTATCCTGTCCTGTAACGCTGTTTATGGTCCAGCAATGCTGATTGTTCTAATTTCTTGTTTGGTTTATTGGCAGGCAATTGACAACTTGGATGCTGATGTGCTGACCATTGAGAACAGCCGGAGTGGAAACGAGATGATTGTTGCCCTTGCCAAGTATGGGTACAAGAAGGACGTCGGCCCAGGAGTTTACGATGTCCACTCACCTGTTGTGCCAAGGTAATTCTTTCCTGTTCTGCAAGACATGTGCAAGTGTATGGTCACCTGTGCGGCGACACTGTTGAGTTCAAAGATGAGGTAGTGTATCAGGATTTCAAATGGACAAACCTCATGTTTAAAAAATGCACAACTCTCATCACCTCGCTTGATTATATCGTAACTGTAGCGTGGAGTTCTCATCACCTCACTTCATGATGTATCTGCAGTGTGGAGTTCATGGTCGAGAAGCTGCAGAGTTACATGGACAGCAAGATTTTGAACTCCAAGAGCGAGCACATCTGGGTGAACCCTGACTGTGGCCTCAAGACCAGAGACTGGAAGGAGGTCATCCCATCTTTGGAGAACATGGTCAAGGCAGCAGCCACCATGCGTGCCCAAGTTGGTGCTTCAGCATAAATGGCAATATCTTAGTTGCAGCTAGTGTTGTTTTTGATGTCTTAACAGTAGTTTAAAGTCATTTTTCTCTGCCAGTCTGCTCTTTGCTTGTGTTGTTTTTCAATAGGTTGTACTACTGTCGCCAGACTTGTATGCACCCAGACATGACTTCGCTGTTTTGGTGCTTGTTCAAACGTTGCATTTGTCAGCTTTCGTTTAGACAGCAATGGTGCGTGTTTGAAGACGTGTAATGCAATAAACCTGTTTCACCTATGAGCAGACTGGTTGGTCTGATGCGACTTGTGACATGGTTGAAACTACACTATGACGTCCTCAGAAAGCTGCAATGTATGCTGAGATCAATTTATACTTCCAGCTACAGCTAACATTCGTCAGCACTTTCCTTTAACCTGGTCCTAGTCTTGTCAATGGCTGCAGTTACTCATGACCACACACATACTCACAGCTGCCTGCAGTTGGTCCTCGCACTGTGCGCATGTCTTGTACGCAATCTTTCAACTGCACTCCAGGGTGTAACGTTTCTCAGGCACTTCTCCACGTTGTCTACAAGACTTGCTGTGCAAAAATCTGATCAAGTGTCAACACGGTGTCTGCCTCTGCTGCCATGCCTTTTGAAAGACATAGAGTCTACCAGCACTGCTTCATATCAGCAGAATTGTATGCAATGTACAGTGTAACGGAAAATGTGGATCTGCTGATCCATGACACGTTGACGGAAACAGACAACTCGACTGCATCATTGTGCCTTACAATTTCTTCAGCGGGAACTGCACTGCTGTGCCTTACAATGCAGAAATTCTAGAGCAAACTGTAGGGTTACCATGAGCTTGTCAAAGGCGCTCACTTTGTGCATCTGCATACTGAAATAGTGTAGCTGTGCACCTTTTGAAGTTGTGCAGATCCAGCTTTGCCAATTCCTTGCATGCATGCGATGGACAAGGCCTCCAGCTGAGTCTGACTAAAGTAGCATGATGACTGCTATTGTTGTCAAATTGCCAGGCGAGCGACACATCATGCTGACAACTCACAGAGCCTAATTGCCTGCTTGAATGCCAGAAACCTACAGCAAGAGCAGCAGTGTGAGCGAGCCCTGCTGGCCCTCATGAGTCAGCAGACCATCAATGAGTTGGTGAATCTTGCCATCCAGTCTGAC
>JAABUO010002555.1_pt1 | contig 22107 bp, 18 predicted proteins | sample 5559291 | NCBI WGS metagenome assembly JAABUO01 (sample SAMN10711878, study PRJNA513372) | rock metagenome | isolation source: Antarctica rocks | place: Antarctica: Victoria Land, Finger Mt sud
ATTGCATGCTTTGCGACTATTCAGCTCTGGAAAGTAAAGCAGGAGTGCGAACAGTGTTGGAAAATTCCTCCTTCATAGCCGTATGTCCCTATTGGGGTGTGTGGCCATATGAGACTCTAGTGCTACCCAAATCACACATATCGAAGCTGGATCAATTAACCACGACTCAAACAAATAATTTGGCCGATATACTTTCACGTTTGACATGTCGATACGACAATCTTTTTCACACATCTTTCCCATACTCAATGGGCATACATCAGGCCCCATTGCATTTTCCGGAGGATCGAATGAAGTATTGTTGCCTTCATATTCACTTCTACCCACCTCTCTTGCGCAGCGCGACGGTGAAAAAGTTTCTCGTCGGGTGAGTGCTGCAAACCTTATTGCTTACGAACAAGGTTTGAACTCTTATCGATGCCGCAGAGAGATATCACTCCCGAGCAAGCGACTGAGAAGTTGGGAAAACTTTCGGACTCGCACTATAAACATGAGCTGCAAAGACAATGATTATGGGGTAGCGTACCCACTTGGAAATGCAGTGTATGTGCTGCAAAGGGAGGATGAAGCAGCTTCTACGTTTGCCATAATAGAAGTAAATTTTAGTGTCCGTCCTGTAAAATACAGAAGAGCGTCGTTTGTAAGAATACGAGTGCAACTGTCGTAGCTTACCACTACACAGAACAGAAGTTCACAATAAGTGCTTTGTAAGATATGATGCGCACAAATAAGGTTAAAACCTCAGAGTGATTGAAGTCACAAAGAGTACTACGCCGCAAGTCTTCAGAGTTACGATTCTTTTTATTGCTCTATAGTGAGACAAGGAATGACAACGAATTCTCCAAGGAAATCCGGCGCGGGTAAGATATTTTCGAAAGAAAAAAACAAATGTGATACATTCAAAGAGGGCAATGCAAATCATCAAGATAATCTGTATTTCAAGTACGAGCCGTCTACCATGGAATCTACTTCAATGCATTTTCCATCCTCTTCGCGTGCATATAACGCGTCAACTAATCAAGCCAAAGAACTAGAGAAAATGCTTTTGAACACCGTCGCGCGAGGAGAAGGCAACAGCTGCTTAGTTATAGGCACGATTTTTTTTGAAATTCAATTCTTTGTGGAAAGCATTATCAAAAGCTTATCCTCTCAGCAAGCATTCTTTACCGTAAGATTAGACGGCAGCGTTCACACCGATGATAGAATCGCGATTTCAGAAATGGCAAGGCAATTGGAAGTCAAAATCAGCTTACCAGATGACGGTTTGAAACGGACTTTCGCAGATTCTTTCGCGACTTTGCTTGGGACTTTACAGCATATGAACTTGAATGAACAATATCAGTTTTCCGAGCCTGGCTTGCATTTTCATAATACGCCGATCATCATTCTTCTCAGAGACGTGGATTGCTTTGCTCAAATGCCACGGCAGACATTATTATATAACTTATTAGACATGACACAATCCCCAATTACCCCAATGGCAGTTGTAGCAACCAGTGGACGACTAGATTGCGCGGAGCTTTTCGAGAAAAGAGTTAAAAGCCGCTTCTCCAATCGACTTATCTATGTTCCTAGAAGAAAACAGGGCCCTTCACCAAATAACAAACCGATTTACACTTCGGAGATGAACTGCAATGATGCGCCACAAGTCAAGGTGACACACAAAGTTTTGGGAGAATCGACCGTAAAGCTGTCCGGTCACCACTCTATGGTGCATTTAATGCCAATTGGAGGGGACAAGGAAGGGAACAGATTCATGTCTGGAGAAGACAGCAATCTTCGTGTTATTGAAAATTCTTTATATCTGCTGGAATCTCTCTCTGAGCTTGAAGTATCGCTCCTCTGCTGTGCAGCCAGATTAGAAGCTAAAGACAACGATTCAGTGACTTTTGACAAGTGTTTTGCCGAATATAGTGCTTTAGTTTCAGTCGGTCGTGTTACAGCGTCCGAATTTGGTGCTAGTGCGACGACGTTTTCCAAGCAAAGAAAATGTGTCCTAGCTGGAGCCTGGGCAAACCTTGTGAGTATGCGGCTTCTTTCGAGCAAGAGTGTTGACTCTGTACCCTCGAGACAAAAGTGGATGGCTTGCCAAGTGACACTTCACGAGCTACGAAGGATTAATACTCAACCAGCTCTTCAAAAGTGGTTAAAACTATGAATTTTTTCAATCGCGTGAATATATTTGGCTACGCCGCTCGGGACCACGCCCACCAGGATAGAGCGGATTAATCTCGTTGAATATTAAGATGCCTTGATCTCTATGACTTGGAATATAGCATGCTTCGCAACCATACCAAACCAGCCGTTGGCAATTGCGAGAAAAGACTCAAATTGGGCGCAAGGCGGTATATCCAATTGCTACTCCTAGCTTGTTCAACAACTTGGCCTCGATTTCGCTGATAATTAAACATACACACCCACAGTATACTTGAGACAGTGTGCTGGAGTTGCGCATTCGATTCGAGCAACACCTCAAGCGCTGTCTAACATGCATAGCCTCATACGCTGCACTTATATGAATCGGCAGATTCCCTTGACTGCGCTGTGAGTGTTAAGGTTCGCTTCAATTTTCAGACCACTGCATATGGAAGTGACAGTAAGAATATAAGTTAAGGGCAGCTAAACAGCAATTACAGCACCGTTCTACCACTGCAGCGTCTTTGCCCAGCTTGACGGATTTTACAAAGTGCTGATAATGTTTTTGATCAAATGATCAATCTGTCCAAGACACACTCCCATAGAATAGGTTTCTCAGGCACAAGCGGACGTCAGCATTACTTTCGCAAAACGCCTGTCTACAGGCGAATAGAATAGGGCCTTTAAGTTAAAGGCGAGATTTTCTGCCTCTGATCTTCTTGTGTTCATGCAGAACGGCTTGAGTTTTCGGCCTTTAGCCATGTTATCGTCAGCGGCCGTTTCCATTGTTAATCATACTTCTCTTTGTTCGGATAAATTGTCATGAATATAGCAACATGCCCACTCCCCCCGCAAAACAATTCGAGACTGGGCCAATAGAACTGAAGATATGCAGCATAATGGGCAACACAGGAGTCAACAAAGTGCACGTTAAATAAGCCGAAATTGAAGAGATATTGTAGCGTAATGTAGCCTTTAAAGATCACTGACAAAAGAATGCATCGCAGTAATACAAAGCTGATGAGGTCATCACCTTCTGGGCGTCCATATGCACGCGATATCAAAGACCTTTTTAGCACACTAATGGGTAAGTCAGGCAAATGCATTGTGGCTAAAGCAGTCTCACTGCCTCTTTCCGTCCATCGGTCCAGATTCAAGTCCTTTCCGTTCAGTTTCACTTCGGAGGAAGCGGTTACTAATCTTGGCTCTTTAAAGTTTAGTCAGACCAATCGTATGCAAGACCCCAAGGATGGCGGTAGATTGGTAAGCACAACGACAACTACAACCTTCAGCATGGTTAAGGAAATGGCGACAAGTGTGTGTCAAAAGTTCCTCGACGCTCGTTTTCTAGAATGTTCGACAGACAAAGAGATCGTATGCTTCAAACAGAAGTGTATTTGGCAGTTGACTTCCAAAGGAATTCAAATATTACAACGATTTGTCCGGAAAAATGGTATTATCGCAGAAGTTCCAAAGAAACTGATCAACTCAAATTCGAGTCAAAGATGTCTTGCAATTCTCGAACGAAATGAAATTACCGACGAGTTATCACGAGATAGAGCAATGATCGAGCTTATATTCCGGCACTTTGCAAATAGTTTCACGACATATACACAAGCCCCAATTCAAATCGGAAGTGATGATTGTCGAGAAACTTCTGGAAATTCGGAGGATGAGAAGCGCCGTCTATTGCAACGTCAAAGTAGGCAGCTGTCTTGTTCTGGTCACGATATAGTTCTCTGGCTCATGGACTGCTGTACTATAGTGGACCGCTCCGAGCCGCCTGAAATTGCAGCGTTATTTCTTCAGAATGAGCTGATAGCTTCCACGGAACATCTCCAGATATGTTCTGGCTCAACAGAGTCCTTCTCATCTGCCCGCTCCTCAATCTATACTATTACAGACCTAGGAAAAGAAATCGCAGGATGGCTAGATCACAAAGGTTTGGTCAATGACAATAATATCAGCAGCGTACTTGACGTCAGCTTATCAAGAACAACTGCAACCAGCGAGCTGGTTTATCGAGAAACAAACGTGGCGAAGCTAAGGAGTCTTCTATCTAATACAGCATTAAGATCGGAGTTCCGGCAATTTCTTTGCCAAAATTTTTGCGAGGAGAACCTTTCGTTTTGGCTAGATTGCGATGAGTTTCGTCGAAATATGCAAAACGTTTTAGAAAGCAATAGTAGAATGAGAGATATCCTAGCAATGTCCTATACAATCTACAATACCTTCTTAGCGCCTGGAGCACCTTGCGAGTTAAATCTCGATCACGTCTTACGCCATGAAATTGCCACACAGATGGCACGACCCACCACAGGACACCATCTCGATATACTCACAACGCTACGTGACATTGCTGCATTGTTCTGGAAAGCTCAAGACCAGTGTTTCAAGTTGATGGCTGCAGTAAGAATTTTAATATTTCCCTTGACTAATGACAGGACTCAGTTCCGAAATTTGTCCAGGCTCCAAAATGACCACCGATTTTGGCTCAAGAAATCACCATTTAGTCTCCACACAGGTAAACCGAATGCTTCGAGAACTTTTGAGTTCCCGAGCCGTGATTGAGACTTCACTATGGTGTACATTTATAAGGATTTGTTTTCACTCGATGTTCCATCCATGGGAATATATAGCTGACAAATGCTGTTCATTAATGCGGTTAGGAAAGGGCGCAGTTCGTTGATTTCCATAAATCCGATGTTATCCATTCCTAGGTGGTTGTTATCAACCAACATTATTCCAGCTCGAGCTTTGCTCTGTCTAATTTCGTGAATGTCACGAATTAGCTTTCGTATCTGATCTGGGTGCTCAACATCATCACTTGCGCTATAACTTAGTCAGTGAGCAACTTTCAATTTACACTTTGAGAATTTGTATGGCTACTTCTAGCCACTTAGGCGGCACAATACTGGAAAATGTAGTTTCTACACTTTCCTCCTCTCGTAAACAGTTAGATAAGATGTCTTCACTAAGCCATGTGGGAGGAATTATGGTAGCTCGCTGTTGTCGTTTCAGTAAAATCGCTAGCCACAATGGTACTTTCGTCCTCCTCAGTGGCCGCAATTCGGGGGTCTTAATGCCAATGAGATCATGCGATGTTAACCTTTGCCTTGGTAGAACTTCCACTAGATCATTTTCTGCGATAAAACATAGTTCTGAAGGCGTTAAGGTATCTGACAAGTTTGAGGCCATAGGAGAGTGTGCATAAAAGCAAACCAATTCCGAGTATTTGGCAACTTGCTATGGGTAATTCTGACTAAGGCGTAAAGCTAGGGTGCAAAAAAGGGAAGAAGCTATGCCACTACAAAAATCTATAAACTCAGACGTTACTCGAGGCCTCCAGCCCTGCCCGCTCGAGTAGACATTTTTCTCCAGTAGCATAACTCGTTCTATACCTGTTCAACTGGTTTTGATTGATACAAATGCCTCTCGAGCGATCTTTTCCGCAATAGATCCGGTCTGCTGAAGTGGTTGGATGTTGCCCTCTGTAATGTCGCTGGCTCGGCGGTATCGCATGGGATAGATGGAGCAAGTCTGCACCACACCTCATTAAAACAACACTTAAGAGCTACTTCCAAATTGCCGGCTTGATTCGTAGAATAGTCCGGCCAGCCAAAAGGCTGATATCGTGGAGCTCGTTATAATTATTATCCCCTGGATGGTACGGTCAGAATTACCTGCCAAATGCGGTAGTGCATTTAAAATTTTATTTTACAAATATTTGAATCTGACTACCCCTAATTAATTACAAAAACGCGCTTGTATTTTAAGGAACACGGTCAATCATATTATTATTCCATTTTAAAATAACACGGTGAGTGACTCAGACAGTAATATGTACCGATGCGAATAGCGTTAGCGGCAAGCTATATCTTGTAAACGATCGATGAAAGACTATGATGGAATGGTGAGGACGCATCCAGCTCAATGACATGGGTAGAGCTATCTTTCTCCAAACATGCACAACTTTCCGTCCTCGCCAGAGATTCTACGCAGACTTTACTCGCAGATTTCGCCATAATCAAACACGACCTGAAAGGAATGAGCGAGATGTGGTTCTAGCCATTTTGAATGCTTCAACGAGCAAGAGGGAAGCTCGTGCTTATTTGTCGAAATTCGACACAGACCGACGTACGGCTAGAAAGGACAATATTAGGTTAGCTTTGGTGAATGTCATAGGAGCAGCCAATTTGAGTTCCACGATGCTCGATGGTGTGTGCAATAGTTTGCTACAACTCACACGCCTGGGATTGCTTCCTATTGTCATACCTAGTGAGACAGATGCCAGCTCGGAATTGTTACAATCAAGTCGATTTGTGGAACGGTTTCGAAGCTTAAATACCATGTCCACTTTAGTTGAAGGTGCGTTTGAGACTGACCACAGTGGCAAAGTCAAATGCGCATTGCCGAATTTGATATTGAAACCTAGTATTCGACATTGCATCCCAGTCCTCCGCACTACGGTATATCACACAGAAAAGGCCACCTTTGTCCGCCCATCTAGATCGAGCCTGTTTTTAAGCTTATTAGAAATGGGGAAATCATCACAAAATACTTACTTTGAAAAGGTTATTTTTATTGACCCTGCTGGTGGCATACCTTCAGTCGAGAGAGATGCGGCTCATGTATTTGTAAACCTTGAGCAGGAGTACAAAAGCATTACAAAAGAGCTCTATAAGAGCGGACACCTTGGTTTTCTTTCAACATTGGACATCATGCGGGAGTGCCTTCAATGCCTCCCACGCTCTGCGTCCGGACTTTTAACTACGCCTGAAGTAGCTGCACAAAACCCCGAAACTTCGCGAAACACCCTCGTATTCCATTTGCTTACCGACAAACCGACATTTTCATCGTCGCTGCCCAATGATGCAAAGTCTTCTCCACAAAATGCAACTACCTTATTCAAACTTGGTATCCCTCTCCAAATCTATCGTCCCAAACAGCTGTCCAAATTCTCTATCAATGTCGATGCTCTACAGGATTTGCTGCGCGATTCATTTGGCGAAGAGCTTGATACCGAGCATTATTTTGAAAGGGTGGATGGTAATGTTCTAGGAGTTGCAGTAGCGGGGGGTTATGACGGGCTGGCTATAGTTACCAAGGAAAAGTCCACAAAAGGACGCACAGTCCCGTACCTGGATAAATTTGCAGTCAAGACTATTGCTCAAGGCTCTGGAGGTACTGCTGATATTGTTTTCAAAGCTGTCACCGCAGCTATTTCCCCAAAGGAAGTCCTCTGGCGGTCTCGAAAAAACAATCCGGTAAACAGATGGGTAAGATCTTGTTGTAGCATCACTGACAGAGTATTTCGAAAGAGCGCGGATGACTTATAGAATCCCCAACACCCCTTGGTGCCTGTTCGTGACCGGTAGAGATCTGGAGTCCAGTGACTTTACACAGTACGTTGACATCGTCCGCGAAATTGGATCTTCTTGGCTTGATCGGACACCTCGTCGGTAAATCCGAGCACATATTCTGTGAAATTGAATGTTTCATGCCAACTGACACACTTTATCCTCTACGGCAGTTTTGAAAGGAGCTAAATATTAGATTAAAAATAAGAAACAGCATTTCAAACTGGTCGGAACGCCGTAAAGTGCACCTGCACCTTCATGGACTGTGATTCCGATTTGATTACGGCCGATCTCATATCCTGTTTGTGTTCTCTCAGTGGTACTCCCGATCAAACAGAATAAATCACCCTACACCTACATCTTACATTCCGTTCTTATCAAATGATTCTAAGGAGATTTGCAATAATACTGGGTTGATAAAGGAGATTCTTATCTCTCCTACAACATCGGCAAAGCCAGTGGGCGTCGAATAGCAACGATAATGTGGAAGAAGGGAAAGTCATTTCCATGTCATTCTCGGTTGATCTCCACGATGAGATTAGACTCCAGTAAAGGATCCAGCTTAGGAAACTGGATCAGAGCCAGGGAAGCGCTTGTGTGTGTAACCCAATAGCAGCGGGTTCCTGATTGTAATACGAGATCGTGAGCACATTTCAAGTTCCTGCAGCTCGGGTATCCGCAGCAGATTTGACTTCAAATCCATGCCACTAGCCCCACAATCCCTCACCGTACAGCATTCGGACCAGGAAGAACTTCTGGTTGGTATTTGCTTCACTTGTGGCATCATCAATTGTGCTCCTTGCCTCAAGTTCATTCCACTCAACCGCGAAATGGAAGTTACGTTGCTAGATCTAAATTCTACCTTGAGTCTGCTATGGATCAACTTTAATTCCACCAACCGCGTTTGACTTCGTACAGACTCTCTCGCAGATCTGCATTAGTGGTATCCACAACTGACACTTAATTATTCTAATGCGGATATATTCAAAATACTGGAGGCATATTCATGACCCTATCAAACAGCACCAGCTCGAGCCTCGGGTGTGGCCAGCATAGCAATGAAGGGTATCAAATATACGTTACAACGCAAGGAATAACAATGACTGGTGTCTGTCCTCTTGGGATGTTTTGGGGCACGAGAACACTTTGGTAGCAAATTTTTACCCATCGCTCAGAATCAAGTCATATTGCCTCTCCAATTCATTGGTGATGCGCCATCCTTCACTACACAGGGTTTTATGCTTGACGCTGGTCGCAAATATCACTCGCCAGATTTTATTACTGATCTATTCGCGCATGCGTCATTCTTCATTATCAGAGTTCCACCTTCATTGCTCTGCTCTGATATTGTCCCATTGGTGAATGCTAATGAATGGCAAGACCTTTATACCCGCTTTCGATTTCATTCTAATGATCTTTGGTCTCGCTACTATCTATGAATCAAATGATCGTATGACATTTGAGATGATGCAACAAAAATGTGCAGCTCGTGGAGTCACCATCATTCCTGCGATAGAGGCTCCAGGACATGTCTTAGTTATTAGCCAATGGAAACCAGAACTTCGTACTCTAAATCAACCGGATCTTCTCAATCTTTCTTACCTCCACACGTGTCCCACAATGAAAAGAATATGGCAAGAACTCCTTCCATGGGTTTCAAAAGCAAGCAAGTCCATTCATGCTACCTTCTACCGACGCTACGTTACAGACTTCCAACGGCACACTTGTGATTACGACGGACGGCTATTCCCATAATGTACGCGCAGTAAACAGCACTATCCAGAGTCACTTTGCTGAAATCCCAGTTCATTGGGAAACACCGACCAGATCTTAAGGTTCCGATGTCCGGATCCATGTACATCAGGACCGACCAAGATGATGGCACTCGTGTTGGAGCAATGATTTTTTTTTTGGAATGGTTGCAGAGTACCGATATCTCACGGTGCCATTTTAGGAGCAAACGGCTGTTGTAATGCCCCTCACAAACATGCTGGCCAGCTCGACCTCTTTAATGCTCTGAAATGTAATCGAAGATGATCTATAATATTCGTCTATCATCCTGAAGTCGCTGTAATTTATCATCACTCTATAGTGGTGGTGTACTCGTACCCGTATCCGAAAACTCCGTCAGCCCCCCACCCATTACCAGCCGAATCTGAACCTCGGGCGCTCTTCGGCTTCAAGCGTAGACCATTAAGGTCAACGGAGAGTTAATGAAATGGCTTGTGGCGCTTATTGAGAAATCGTGTACATGGGGATGAGGTAGAGTCAAAATTCGAGTGCTCAAGGTTTATTGCCATCATTCCAATTATTGCAGTACCCACCCATTTTCTGTGTGACGACACTGCCCATGGAAAACAATCACTCTGTCCAGATTCTCAAACATGCAAGGAAACATCGATATGGTGTGGTTAGCGTAGTGGTATATTCTGCTGAGGGTGCAGTTGCTACAGTGCGTGCGGCCGAGGCTAAACGATCGCCGGCCATGCTCCTCGTTTTTCCTTGGGCCTTCAAGGTTTTTGGCGGCTCTTTTATTGTTCTGCTCTCGGACCTATGCAAGCGAGCCACGGTCCCAATTTCAGTTCATTTGGACCACTGTCTTGACGAAAAAGATGTCTTGGAGGCCATGGAAATGCCGTTCGATTCCATAATGATTGACATGTCGCATTTCGAATTGGACGAGAACATGCAAAAAACGTCAAAATATAACAAAATGTGCCATGCAAGAGGTATCGCCACTGAAGCAGAGACTGGAAGAATTAATGGTGGTGAAGATGGTATAAAAGACACCGCAGAATTGGAGGGGCTTTTGACAGATCCAGAGTTCGCCAAAGACTTCGCTTCAGAAACTGGAGTGGACTTTCTTGCCCCTGCATTTGGGAATTTGCATGGTGAGTATCCACGAAAGAAAGATGGAAGCGGAATTGACGCGCGACTTGATTTTGAAAGGCTCGATGCGATTCAAGCTGCTTGCCCAAATGTACAGATCGTACTCCACGGGACAAATGATTTCCCAGACGAACTTCTACGTGAATGTATCAGGCACCGGATAGTTAAAGTAAATGTCAATAAGTGGGTTATGGCGGAGTACAATGAATGGATGGTTTCACAAACCGGCAAAACCGTGATTACCAAGCTGGTGGAAGGATCTATTGATGCATTTAGACGTGGTGTTGAGCATTGTATGGATGTCTGTGGCAGCACCAATATGGCAGATGTCTAAAACAGCCATCGAAGCATAAGTAGATTATCGGGAATATGATAGGCAAATTTCAAACGCAAGTGTACGCCAATTGTGATGCTACAATAAAGTCCATGTTTTTTCCCGGCTGCACTTTTCTTATCACTTGAATAATCATGGCTTACCATAAATATTAATTGAACTTTTCGAGAAAAGTCAGCCGGCACATGTGTCGGTGGCGCGTGCTCGTAGTATTTTTTTATATTACAATATTCAAATGAGCTGAAAAAGGAACCCGAGTTGAGGAATCTTGAAATAGTTCTTATATCTCGCTCCGAGATTGCCATGACAATTCACCGCCCATGCAATCACAAAGAATCATCATAACCCATCAAAAATCCGAAATATCGCTTTTGGTTCGTGAAAGTCATTATACACTAAGGCATTAGCGTCACTCATGGGGAGCGTACCAATATTGATCAAAAACCAGGTGTTCATGAGACCTTCAATAAATTTGCGGGAAGGTGAATCGCTCGGATAACATTCCGCCCAATCACATCCTAGCCTGAAAGCTTCGTCCTAAAGTCAGTCGCGGTCAAGTTAATATTACCTTCCACGCCAAAAACGAAATTGTCTCCACAATGGTCGGCTGAATAATCTCCTTACCAGGGAATACCCCCCAAGTCACAGCGTTGGGGGCCTCCTTCGATGTATTCGTTATAAGTTTCCCGTCCTTGTTAACGATATGATAAGTGAAATTCGGATCCTGATCGAATTTCTTAATAAGAGCATCCACCACGTGCGGAGGTACAAGCAGCTCAAGATAGGCCTTTTGATACACGTACCCATTTGCTGGTCCCCATCCATAAATCTTATCGCTGCTATGTGCAGCGTTTACAGCAGGCTGTGAATTAATGGTAAGGAAGCCTTTGCGGTTGAGTGTGATGAGATCCTGTTTAATCGAATCGGTTTCCGTGGAGACCGCAGAGTCACTCCACGGCAATGAACTTAAATCACCCGAACAATACTGGGCAAACAGGTCTTTCAAGTCCTCCAATGAGGTGGGGGATCGCCACAGCTTTAGTGCTTGCTCATTAGACAATCTTAGTCCCACACCATAGGAATCAAGCTCACCAAAAGCAGGAGACCTCGAATCTCCCCATCGACCATTTGGGAACTCATCCCATTCTTGAGTTCGCGTGACGTAACTCTGATTCCGATTCTTCCAGAAAATGGGCCTTACATTTTCATGATTACGGCCCTTAGCTAGAGATTTTCGCCATGGTAGTGGCTGTCCAACCTGTTCCTCATTGTTCGTTAGGCCTAACCCATCAAGGATCATCTTCGTAGCCTTCTCAAGGTTCATTGTGTAGAAGTGAAGTTGACGGGACCCATGTCCTATCAAGGTCTCACACATTTCGATCAACAGCTTAGTCCCTAACTCTCGAACACGGACGTCATCATCCTTGACGGGTTCCAAAGTTTCGAGGAAATGCTTCGGTATCGAAACCTGAGACCACTCGGCTCTTCGTATGAACGCACTATAAGACTGAATTGGCATGATCCCAGGAATCAGGGGAACCTTTATACCAGCTTGACGACAGTCATTTACCCACTGCAGATATTTTTCGACATCATAAAACATTTGACTGACTACAAAACTGGCCCCAACATCAACTTTTTCTTTAAGATGCTGAATAAGCAAGGTATCATCGGGTTGGTCTGGAAGACCTTCTGAATAACCTGCGACTCCAATGTCAAAGTAGTCGCCGTATTTTTGGCGAATGTAGCGTACGAGATCCTTCGCATATCGAAAGCCACCTTCAATTGCCTCCCAACTCTCGCTATCCCGAGGTGGGTCACCACGCAGAGCAAGAATATTCTGACAACCAGCGTCGTAGGCTTCTTGAAGAGCATCATCGACTTTGGACTGTGGCATTCGAGTGCAAGTCAAATGCATGCAAGTTTCGAGACCATAGACTGCTTGTGCAGTGGCAACCATCTCACACGTAAGATTAGACATACGTCCACCTGCATTCCACGTTATATCTATGAATTCGGGCCCAAGTGCATGCATTCGATCCATTCGATTATATAGATTCTGTACACCTTGGACTGTCTTAGGTACGAAGTATTCGAACGAATACGTTGTCCTATTAGTATTGGCGGCGTTTTCCAGCTTCTCTGAGATTTTCATCTCTACTCAGCCCGTTCGGAGAAGATGATGAAGCAAGCGATACCAGCAGCACTCACACGCTTTCTTCACTTATAGATTTTTATTTGAAAGCTTTAAGGAGAAATCAGTAAAATAATGGTCCCGGATGAGCCAATGGTTGGATGTTGGAAGTGAGTGCAAGTCCTGTCGAGGTTGATGCGTCGTTGATCCTGCTTTTACAGATACAGTAGTACTGTTCTACGACTAATTAACTTTGCAATTCCAATCACAACCGATTATCTAGATAGGTGAGTGGCGAACTGCGCGCACTTCTTGCAAGGGCCATCTACCGCACACGTGGCGCAATGCAATACGGAGGGGAGAGCGGCTGACGATTCTCCAATGGTCAGCGTAGGCAGGCCAAATTAGACTCTAGTATTTTACGCTTTCAATCTGTTTTCTCTCCAAGGGAATTCCGTGCCCCGCGAGGTGTCTCGTCTCACATGCTCCCTATCGCGATTCTGCCCCGCGTGAGATAGATCATAGTACTAATAGTGAATGGACCAACACAAGCTGAAGCAACAGCTGATCAGCAAATGCGTGGAAGAAGACGCACTCAGTTTTGGGACGTTTACCCTCAAGTCAGGGCGTACATCACCTTACTTCTTCAATAGCGGTCGAATTTGTAGTGCAGAAGCGCTATCAGTACTTGCAGATTCGTATGCGCAAACGCTATTACAATGGGGCATTGAATTTGACGTACTCTTTGGACCTGCGTATAAAGGCATTGCGCTCGCTGCCATGACGATGGTAAAGTTGGCGGACAGGTCTGATGCTTACAATTACAAAAAGTATGCCTACAACCGCAAGGAAAAGAAGGAGCATGGAGAGGGAGGGGTGTTAGTTGGCGCGTCTTTAAATTCGCAAAGAGTGCTTATCATCGACGATGTGCTGACTTCTGGTACTGCAATGACTGAGGCTATAAACATTATTCGTCAGCAAGGGGGAGTAGTTATAGGGGCAGTTATGGCACTCGATAGGCAAGAGAGAGCAAAAGACGCGGAAGGGCCAAGTGCTGTTGCCGCCTTTGCTCACGCACAAAACATCCAAATAAGAGCTGTCATGACTCTTGACGATATCATAAATTGCACCAAAGATGTGTCACCAGCCGATAAGGAGAGAATGGTCGCATACCGGCAAAAATACACACCAACTCTCTAGCGTTTTTTGTATTTACAAGCTTTCAATTTGGGCAACTCAGGATTGCCATCTAGCAGTACATCCCTACTAGAGCCATCTTGCTTTTTGAACTCGAAATAAACAAACATCGTGTTGTCCCTATTCATATTCTTCAACTGAAGTCCGCTACGACTGAGCCAGCCAACAAAATCCTCAATCATCTTCTCTGTGAACCTAGACCTTATTTCGGCTATCCACACTTCCCCATTCGGCCGCACTACTCGTATGGCTTCACCCAAGAAGTCAGAGTAGTTAGTGCCCATTAGAGACAGACAAAAGATAGCAATGTCTACACTAGACGATTTCAAAGGCAGGTTGGAGATGTCTGCTGCAACCACATCCCGCGACGGCAAGAAGTCGAAGTTGTAAAAGCGCACGTTCTTCCGGGAACTGAATTTCGTGGATATACGTGCATCTCCACATCCCAGATCAGCAACTGTGCAGATGCCTTTCTTGGATGGCAGCCCATGGGCCTCTTTGGGTGTATTTACCCGCTGAATTAGATTGCGAATAATGAAGTCAGTAGGATTCTCCGGCCATGTTTGAACCTGCTGACGAAAGCCTGCGTGGTAGTCACTGTAGACGTCAGGTTGGGTTTGGAACATGCTGGCGGCTTCGCTGGAGGACGTGGTATACAACATCTCATTTATCATGCGGAAACGAGCACCTGAGAGCTTGGCTGCCATTTTCGTCTGCAGCGCAGTGAGCATGGGGTCGGGAGCCTTCTTCCGCTCTCTGGTTTCCTCTGCCACCACTCTAGCCGCGGGCCCATCCTCGGCTAGAGTGGGAGAGCTTCCTTTCGTCCTGTGTCGCTTGCGCTGGGTTTTATGCGGCTTGTCTCGCTTCGCTGAATCGTTGGAGAGCGTATCAGTAGTTGCCGGTCCCTTTCGCTTCTTCGACACGACTTGAGGCTCAACCTTGCCAAGGGCCCACTCGTCGACCGCAAACATTGGCAGACAGGCGCACGCTCTGGTGGTATTAGCCATATGACGTTTTGCAACGGAGGGGCGTCGTTGTACCAACTCCCCTCCTCAACACTATTCACCAATCACCCATCGCCACTCTGTCTCTTTCCGACACTGTGGGCCAAGTGAATACATGGACGAACAGGATATGCTGCATGTGGCTGGCGGTGACTATGGACTTCGAGAGAGCTTGCGGAAGGCGCCTCGAAAGAGGACCAAGACAGGCTGTCTTACCTGTCGGCAACGACGAATAAAATGTGGAGAGGAGAAGCCGACGTGCTTTAATTGCATCAAAAGCAAACGTGTATGTGAAGGTTACTCGCAGCGCGTGGTGTTTAAAGATGATATGAATGGTGCTCAACAGGAAGCCGGGGCACAAAATACGAGTTCCTCCGCCTCCTCGAGTGCAAAGCGATTTAGTCCGTATGCGCGATTGACTCCACAAGCAACGAGAAACGATCCCCCACAGGATGCGTCGCTACGACTGGAACTCTTTCCTGACGGGTCGAATACCCAGGAAGATTCGCCACGGGTCTCCGATGGAACTGTGTGGGTAAACTCTTTCCAAAATGGGGGGCCCTCTAGCTCTCGCCCGTATGGACCGAAGACGACTCCTACGTATGCAAATCTCGATCCAGCACTGTGGTCGCAGGAGCTACAAGCCGGCGCAAATCGAACTCGGACAATGGAACGGGGAAGAGATGCAAACGATACGCAAGTGCTGATGTCGGTAAGTTGAGAATCCAGCCAGACCTAAATTTTCTAGAAAACGTATCGTAAATTGGAACCAGACTTAGAGTCGATTTCCTCGCACAGAAAAGCCAGCAACCAGGAATTAAAATTGGAAACTACGACGCCACATTCATCGACCTCCACTCGGCAGTAACTTAAAGGGACAAGCTATTAGTGGATAATAGCAGCCAAGTGCAAACAGCACCACAAATGCTCGCGCCACAGTGGGGCGATTGGGGGCTCGTCAGATAAACCCGTTAAAGAACAGATGCAGCGGCTTCTCGTGATTTGCGACTTACTACTGGACAAGCTCACGTTGACCTTTGGCGAAAGCTACTTTTCAAAAATTTCTTTTTGAATATTGGTGATTCAGGCAGACTCGGTAGGGATCGACATACCTATACAACTATCAAGCCAACAGTTGCGGCCTTCCTATGAAGGTAGTGTCCATCTGATTATATCAGTGTACTTCTTGCTTTAAACTTTTCTACGTCCTGACCATTGCATGATGGCAAGTATTGCTAGTCACGCTCTACATGATCAACTTATCTATTCTTGTGTCAGACAGCTTCCATTGGCCGTGAAAGTCGCGTACACTTCCGGTCAAACTCAACACCACAACAAACTCACGATCCCACATCTCATAGACAAGAGATTGGATCAAAGAAGGCAAAGAGGCTGCAATTTGTATTGCGATCTAGGTATTAACATAAAAGACTTCTTAGCCTGGCGTTGGGGCCAGTTTCCAAGCTGCAATACGTGGAGGTAAAATTTCTTAGCGTCTCAAACCCAAGACCTCAACGAGGTGGAAGGAAAGCTCAGCCAGTCAGCGCCCCATGCCCAGTTGCTATCGGCAGCCCACGCCTACCGCAGCAGGACTTATAGGCTACCATGTCATGTCATCCCAATCAACCTTTTGTTTAAATTATACTCGCAAACCTCCTGTCCTTTCAGCCCTCCTGTGTTGGTCCGAATCTTTCCAGGCAGTTTCAGATGGCCTTCTTCCTTGTAACGTTGGAGTGCTGATTTCATCTTATCGGCCAGCTTCCAGAAGGTGTTGAGTTTGCGCACTGCTATAGTAAGGTATAGGCCTGGCAAATCAGATACACGAACGACGATGTCGTGAAACACAGGAAGAATCTTCCTCAGGGACGGAATGCTAAGTAAACAAAAGCTCCTCGACATTTTGCAGACAGTCTCGTTATTTCTTTTTTGTACGAGTACATAACTTGTTGGCGGAAAACCTATGATGAAATTTCATTTTTAAATTTAAGAACGAAGCTGGTTTATATGATCATTTGTGAGTTTGTCATCTTATTACTCAGGCTGCTGCACGCATCACACGGAAATGAAGACTAGAATAACAGAGAGGCGGCCGCCTCGACATCCCCATTTGTGCTGTGGAGAGCTTCTATGGCCTCACTCTGAGAAAAGCCGAGGTCCATTAGTCGTTGAACATCGCCTTGGCGACTTCCAAGCTCCAATTTATCAGAAGAGCTTAGTGTCCGAGCAGGGACTGTCGAGCCGGCAGGCTGAGACTGAGAAGACGAGGCCGCAACAGATTCCTTGTCATTAAAATCTTCCAAACGAGCATTATCTGGCAGACTAGCCTCCCCAAGGAACGGGACCTGCACACCCTGTATCCTCAATTCATCGCGAGATAAATCAATGCAAGCTTGGTGCCGTCGCAACACTTGAAGTCAGCGATCGTGTAGGCAAATTCATACTATCAAGACCGAGAAGCAAATCAACATCCTTCCCCTCCATTACCGTGAAACTGCATGCGAGGAATAGAGTACCTATCTTGATCTGAGCACTATGCACTCGACCAAGAATCTTTGCTGTCCCGACCCCGCGTGCTACCCCAGCAAATCTTCGATCGATGAGTCTCATTATCCTACAATATTAAATATTGACTGAAAAGATATTTTACCCGCAATTTTCTGCGCATGTGGGGCTCACTACCGTTAATCAAGGAAAGATCGAAGTATACTTATTGTGGTCTGGGCACCTGAATCCACAAACGCTTTTACCCTAATGCTGTTGACTTCTACATCAACGTACAGCATAGTCACTCGTCCAAATGCTTTACTTAGCCGAAGTTGATGCCATCCAATACCTTCTGGGGTGTGCTCAAGAGCAGACTGCAGATTCTCCATAACTGCTTCCTGGCGTATTATTTCCTCTATCTTTCGTTGGGACTCTTCATCAAAAGGGTCGTCGTGCAGCCGCTCCATCTCAACCTGCTTCTCGCGTTCTGCTGTTTGCCTCTTCTGCTCAACCTCCTGGAGCTCACGAGCAAAATCGGTAGGGTTGTTCACCGCTTGGGCAAGAGCTGGCTGCGTTTGCTTCAGCTCAGTCATCAGACGTGGATCTCCAAGAATCTGCAGTCTTACCATTTCGGTGTCTTGCATTGCATTGACGGCAGCTGGTTGCTTATTCTTCGACAGCTGCTCATTCGTCTGGCTGCTCTTACGTGTCAAGAGTAACATGTCCCCATCGTTAATGCCGTAGTCTCCTACTGTCGTCCCGTACTCGCTCAACAGTCTACCATTGAGAGAGAGCAACTGATGAGCTGGCGCTATCTGCGACTCCTCCTCGAGCAATGCAGACAGGTCTTGTAAAGTAAGATCCTCTAAGTGTCAGTCATACCTCCGCAGACCGACAAACCGGACACGTCTAGGCTGTAGACCTTTCCCCCCGTGTCAGCGATGGATATGGATGGCATTGGATCGCTGTTAAGCAGTTCCCAGGCGCCCCCCGTGACCTTCCCGAAAAGCCCACAAGTCGAGTCAAAGCTCACGAAACGCACGCAGACTTAAATAGTTTTGACTGCTTCGTTGTTTCCCTCGCAGCTCTGTGAACGGCTGCGTTGTAGTTTCAACGACCATGTCACAACCCACACTGGTCATCCATGGTGGAGCGGGTAACATCAGGCGAAGCAATGTGTCCAAGGAAGTCGAAGCAAGCTACAGAGAAGGTCTCAAAGATGCGCTGCTAGTAGGCCACAGGGAGCTGGAGGCCACAGACAGTGCATTGAAGGCTGTCGCCGCCGCTGTCAAATGCATGGAGGACAATCCGATCTTCAATGCTGGTAAGGGTGCTGTGTTTACCCGCAGAGGGCACAATGAGCTGGAAGCGAGTGTCATGGTATCCAAAGGTGAGGAGAAAAAGGCAGCAGCGGTCAGTTTATTGAAACATGTTAAGAATCCCATTGATCTAGCGCGTCTCTTGCTCCAATACCCCGAAAATCCTCATGTTTTGAACAGCGGCGACGAGGCTGAACGAATGGCCGAGAAATTCGGGTGCGAAATGGTTTCTCCAGATTATTTCTTTACCCCTCTGCGGTGGAAGCAGCATGAAGACGGCCTCAATTCCAAACCGACTCTTTCCGAAGACATGAATAGTGCGGGAAAAGAGTGGGTACCGAAAGGAACTATTGGTGCAACTGCGCTGGATTCTAGTGGGACAATTGCCGTCGGGACTTCCACAGGCGGCCTGACTAACAAGACAGATGGTAGAATTGGTGATACGCCACAGGCAGGAGCTGGGTTCTGGGCGGAAGAGTTCGAGCAACCATCCTTGATCCGACGGATGTTTTTCATGAAGCCAAAGAAAGCTGCAGTTGGCTTGTCTGGGACTGGTGACGGCGAAGGCTTCCTACGGAACGCCATCTGCCACTCCATTACGGAGCGGGTTAAATATACTGGCAGTAGCCTCAAACAATCCGCCAAACTGCAGCTTCAAAATACGAAAACACAAGCAGGGGTCGTCGGTATAGATGAAAGCGGCAATGTAGTGATGGCAATGAATTGTGGCATGAACCGAGGATTCATCGGTCCTGACGGGATCCCCCACACTGCCATTTTCCAGGATGAATCACCAAAAGCGCGCTTATAGAGAGGAAAACTTATTAGGCTATCTCTTCCTCACTTTCTTCATTGTCTTCGTCGCCGGATACTTCACGGTTCTCCATTTCCCGAGTCAGCATCAATGCAGCCAACTCAGCATCGTCACTTTCAGTGACCGCCCTGGGTTTCATCTTGACTACACAATTTCCACCAGCACCCACAATACTTTTCTCGATCTCTAAGACGGCGTCTTCCAAGGTTTTGATGCCTTTCTCTTTATCCAGACAGGCAGAGACCAGAATATAGAGGGGTGGTGAGACGAGCTTTACCTTAACGGGAACATCCTCTGAGTCCTTGACTTCTGCCTGTCGAAGAGATTCCTTCACCGCGTCGATGCCCTCGTATCCAAAACACGTAACTTCGATATCAGCCCTAACTTTAGTAGGCTGCGGCGTGAGACGTCTGGCAATATGTTGTATTAAATCGTCATGCACAGCTTTACTCGGGGCAATTATTCCTTCAAATACTGCATCCGAGTTCGCAATAGCTATTTTGAAAGCGTCAAATACATGGCCGTATTTTTTAGAAAGCGGCCAACCAATCGTTTCATACAGTGTCTCGAGAGGGACTTCCTGCTTCTCTGCAACATGTCTTAGGATCGAATGAACGGCCTTTGATTTGTTAAACCTCTCTTCGCATTTTGCAATGTCCTCTGCACTCACTCTCCGCTTTGACAAGTCTATATAGCCTTTCTCCTTATCGACGCGCAAGACTACCACCACTTCATTCCTCCCCACACGTATGAGCTTTTGAATACTTCTGATCCTACGTCTGGACAGCTCGCTGAGGAGAATCATGCCCTCGATATTGTCGTACTCGAGCAAGCGCACATAAGCGCCCATTTCTGCTATTTGACGCACATTCACCACCACGAGATCATCTACCTCAGGATACTTGTTCTCATAGAATCGACATGCTGATAGACTCATGGTTGTCGATGGCAGCCAGCCGCTCGCTCAGGCACATAACCGAGCTTTGTGAGATCACGTGAGAGCGTTTAATTACTTTTTCTCATATAAAAAATTACCGACTTCATGAAGCCCTCCTGCCACATTACAATGTGGTGTGTAGACAAATAGTCCCGGTATGGGTTTCTGATAGTACATCAAGGAAGATCACAGGACTGCATATTTGAGCAAAGCTACAGCAGGAGTTGTCGGAGGTCGTTTTGTAAAATCATATCCTGAATTGAAGTCATTGTGATGCGCAGGAGGTCGGTGTCTGTCGCATTTGTATAATGGACGTAGATGTCTTTCGTGGGACTGTAGTTGAGTGACACAAATTCCTGACGGAAGAAATCTGCTGCTTTGGTATAATCACTACCTCCTTCGTAATTCGGGAATGTCGCTTCGATGTGACTTTGCTTGATTCGTCGAGCAAAGATATCGATCTTGTTGAGGAAGAGGATCATGGGCGTGTTTACGAACCATTGCGAATTGCACACAGACTCGAAAAGCATCAGCGATTCCCGCATCTGGTTGGAATCATGATCTTCCACTAAACACTGATCATAGCCAGATATTGCTGCGATAAAAAGAAGCGCTTGTACATTCTCGAAACAATGGATCCACTTTCGTCGCTCACTGCGCTGGCCTCCAACATCGAGGACGCGAAAGGTCATGGGAGAAAGATCAAACACCTCCTCAGATATACCAGTCGTTTTAAGCCTTGCATTGAGAATATCCTGATCGGTGGGGAGGTAGTTCCTGTCAAATAAGCGGTCCACGTCGGCAAAGAAGTAGAAGACATTATCGAAGAGTGCATACTCTCCTCCACGGAGGGCCATCTTTTGCACTGCCTCGTCCATCCATAAGTCCCGGAAGGCATTAAGGTACTCATGGGGGAACCTATCATCAGGTGCGATTTCTCTCTCGTCAATCATAATATCGATGTACTTCTGATTCTCTGGAGCAATCGCTTTATCGTCGGGACCCATGGCCGAAATAATGGATTCCAGAGCTGTACGCATATTATTAAACACTACTGGTTTCCAAGTTTTGCGGTCATGATCTGTGAATCCGTTGGTGTAGATAAGTTTCATCTGGCGCAGGATCGTGCTTTTGCCGCTATCACCAGCGCCCAACAGCAGCAGCCGGGCCTCGTGCGATAGCCTTTGCTCATGGTCATTCAGAAGACGGTCGATCTCGCGCGAAATGACGCGCATATGGCCGTCCGGGCTGTCTGACCTATTGAAGCCGAAGCCATGTTGGCATCAGAACATGTGCTAAATATCGAGGATCTCTTTTCTTGGAGTCAAAGTAGAAATAATTACATAAAAGTCCACAAAGTAATATTAATATTGGATATTTACGTACAGTTCAGTGCTCATCTTAGCTTTATTCTAGTTCGAAAAAGTCCCAACCGCCAGACAGCCAAAAGGCACGTGCTGGGCACCTCTAGAAGTGATACAGAGTCCTGTACCACAAAG
>JAABUO010002560.1_pt1 | contig 22070 bp, 36 predicted proteins | sample 5559291 | NCBI WGS metagenome assembly JAABUO01 (sample SAMN10711878, study PRJNA513372) | rock metagenome | isolation source: Antarctica rocks | place: Antarctica: Victoria Land, Finger Mt sud
CGACCTGCCAGGTGTGGAATGTCTTGCCATACGTGTCCACCAGGCGCTGCATCTCCAGCGTCTCCGCGGCGGTCGGCACGTTGGGCGCCACCAGCTGCCCCGACATCACCTGCGCGCGCGCGCGCGCGCGTGTCTGACTTGCGCGGGGCACGCGCGGCCCCTCCCGAACCAGGCGCACCTGCTGTCGCGCGTGCGGCGCACAAGCGCACACACGCTGGTAAGGATGGCAGCTCTGAGCTGTGTCTGATGATGCGGCAGGCTGCGCTGTGCTGTGAGGCGTTCAAAATTTTTGATACTATGTTTTTATTAAAACAAAGTCTCGCAACGTAACCTCCTCGCTCCACGTCTGTACATGCCATCATGGAATGCCGCAGTGTGTGGGCAGGCACGCTTTGCACATCCAAATCACCAGGTGACCCACAGCAGATGTCATCCTGTCTTGGCCACTCACTCGACTGTCTGTCTCGCTCTATACTTACGCTTTCTTGCCGAGTGTCACCTGTACATGAAATTTATGATAGCACTGCTGCCACTCAGGGAGCCACATTGCCCCTGCAGCAGCCAGGCAGCTTGGGCTCAAGGCGCGCCTCGTAGTGGTGGGAGTGCCAGTACTTCTTCTCGTCTGCGGGCAGGCCCTCGAACAGGCGCCGCGAGATGATGTACTCCTGGGCGGCCGCAGTCACGGCATGGGCACGCATCCTGTCGGGTTGCAGGTGTGGTGCTTCCAAGCCCTTTTCGCCACACATGCGCACTAGACCGCCCTCACTTGTCAACTACCAGCTCATGGCACACAGGCGAATGCATGCTGTGAGCGTGCAAATAACGGGGGCGTGGGCGCACGATGCCAATAAGCCGTGCGTCGGGCTTGTCGGTGTCATAGATGACACACTGCAGCGGCCAGGCATTTAGTTATCACAGCATTGCTTCATGCATGCGCACATGTGACCTATGCCCAGACGTGAGAGGCGGTGCAGCTTGAGAATTAAAAATTTGAAAGGGCAAGGTCGCAGCATGTGCACATCTGCCAGCATGCCTGGCACTGCACAATGCGGGCTTTTGACTTTGCTTACACTTTGCCCAGAACTTTTGCCTGGTCTGAGCACACAGGCGTGAGACCAGGCAAAAGTGCTAGGCAAGCTTCAAGCAAAGTCAAAAGCTCGCATTGTGCAGTACCGTGCATGCCATGAGTAGGTGCGCGTCATGCCCGCACCTGCCTGAACTCGTCGTTGGCGCACGAGCAGTAGTGGTGCGCCTCTGCGTTTCAAGGCGCCGCGCACCCGCCCGTGAGCTCCTCAGCAGAGCACCAGGAGACTCGCGCGCGCGCACGCGCGGAGTGGAGTGGAGTGGAGGCCCACCGACTTGGCGCGTCATGTCGTGCGCGTAGAAGTGGAACGCGCAGACGTGCTGCGAGATCTTCCTGGTCGGCGCAAACTTCTGCATGACCGACGTCCCCGCCTCCAGGATCATGGACTTGATGCCCGCGCCCTTGCCAGGCACGGCTCCCGAGCCTGTCTGCTCGTCCTGCCGCGCGCAGCACTTGCGGCTTCCTGCTGCAGCAGAGCGCTCGCGTGTGGCTCAAGCGTTGACGAGCGCGCCTGCACGTCTGTGCGTGCACACGTCTGCAGCCAAGAGGCTTGCAACGTGCCTGCACCGTGGCAGCGCGGTGCATCCCAATAAGCACAGGCATTGTGGCCTTGTTTGCGTCGTGCAAGCGCCGTGCGCACCCCGACTGACAGGCCCGCAAGCTCGCTCCCCTCCATGACGGTCGTCTTGTCGTCGACCTTCTGGTCTACTTCTGCGCGGCTGGGCGCCTTCATGGCGCCCTTGCCCGACGTGTAGCCTGTGTCGCCTGTGCTGCCTGGCTGCGTCATGTTTATGCTGCAGTCGAGGTGCGACGGCAATTGCTTAGCTTGTGCAAACACAGCTTGTGCACTGCAGTGCTGCTATAAATAGCGCACGTGCACAGCTCGGAAAAGTACAAATATTTAGACGTCTGCGCTCAAACTCCGCCTGGATGCGCTGACAACATGCTTGAGCCGAAGACGCCCCTGGCTGCCGCATCCATATTCGTTACAGGGTGCCTGGTACGAGTGCCTGCGCTCTTCTCAGCTAAGAGCTCGCTGGCCCGCGTGCACGCACAAGGCTACTGCCTTGGTGTGGAGTCTCTGAGTTGCGCTGCTGTCGCAGGTGATTGCCTTTACGGTCGTGGACGCCACGAAGAGCATGCGCAACAACGCGGTCCCGATGACCGACGAGCAGCAGCGCGCACTCATGCAGCACGTGACGTCTACGCAGGACCCCTGTGCGCCTCGGTGACCGCTCAGTTCGTCTTTCGGGCGCGCTGCGGCAGGCCTGACTGAGCGCTGCGTGCTGGGCGCAGTGACGCAGCTGCAGAAATTGGCACGCCAGCGCTAGCGAGGACAAGCTCCGGTCTCAAGAGCCGTCGCGCAGTGAAGCGGCCAGCACAGCTCGCGCCTGGCCAAACCTCTGCGAAAGATGCGCTCTGCGGCAGCATTGGGCTGCCGGTGTCGTGGAGCCGGGGAGGCCGGCGCTGGGCCCTGCCGGCAGCGCTGCAGCAGCGGACGCGCCGCAGAGCGCGCGTTGCGCGGGGAGGCCAGTGCTCGGCCGCGCCGCGCTGCGGCGCCCAGGCGCAGAGCCAGAGCCGGCCGCGCGGGCCCGGGCCGCGCGGACGCCGGCGGCGAGGACCCGCACCGCCTGCTCAACGTGCCGCGCGGCGCCTCGCGCGAGGAGGCGCGCGCCGTAACCGTGGCGCCCTTCGCTTGGCGCTGTGACCTGCCGCAGCCCTGGTCTGACGACGCAGCTCGGACCTTGCACGACCTCGCGTCCGAGCCCTGCGAACACCGATGCCGGCCGACCCGGGGTGTCAGCGCCTCAGTACGTGCGCAGCTCAGCGCTACCGCGCACAGCGCGCTGACGCGGGGCTGCTGGCCAGGTGCGCGCGGCCTACCTGGCGGCCATCCGCGAGGCACACCCCGACGTCAACCCCGGCCTGGACGCCACGCGCGCCTCCGCGGCCATCAACGGCGCGTACGAGGCGCTGTCGCAGGCGCGCGCGCTCTCCAGGCTCCAGCGACGCGCCGTTGCGCCGGGGCGCGCGGCGTCCCACATGGGGCGGGCCAGCGTGCCCGCTGTGCCTGCCCCTGTCGACAGGCCCGCCACCCAGCTGCAGCTGGCTGCGCGTGTGGCGGGGCGCGGCACTCCAGCCAGGTCCGTGCTGGTGCAGCTTTCTGGTGGCACCGATGAGGATGTATCCTGCCAGCCAGCGCACTCGGCTGTGACACTCGGTGCAGCGTGTGGGGGCTGCTGGCGGGCGCATGGCTGCAGGCGGAGCAGGCACAGCCGGGAGCGCCTGCCGACGACGGGCGCATGCGGCCCGGGCAGCGCGCCCGGCGTTGAGAGGGTCCGCCCGGCGCAGGGCGGGGTCCACAGTGCTGGCTGGGGCGCCGGCAACGAGCCCGCGGACGTCTTTGACGTGCCAGAGACGGAGGTGAGTCCCAATGTACGTGCATGCATGTCCTGACCCCATGTGTATGAATGCAGAACCCGCTTGCTCACCCGCGCCGCGCCTGCATGCGTGCGCGTCTGTCCGTGGGAGCGCGGCCATTCGCGGACGCGCGCCGGGCGCAGGCGACGGAGCTGTTCGTAAACCCCTTTGAGCTCGGCGGCGTCAGTCCCCTGGTGTGGCGAGAGCTACAGGCGCGCGGCGTCCCGTGCCGCACACGCCTGCGCCGCGCATGCGCAGGGTGTGGCGGACATGCTTCGCACGCGTGTTATTTGAGCATGTGACGTTGATGTCCGACCGCTAAGAAGGCGGCCCTGGTTGCTGGATGCCCTCCCAGCAGCGGAACTGACCGGACGGCGACGCGCGAGACGCCCGGCCCCAGAGTCGCCTCGACCAGTTGGATCGTCAGGCGCATGACCGCGCGTGCTGTGGTGCCGCTGCGGGCAGGAGGCAGCACGGGCGGGCGGCGACCCCGCCGACGCGCTGCTGCGCGCGGGCCTGGCTGGCGGCGACGCCGCGGTCGTCTACCTCACGCCCGGCCAGCTGGCGGCGGTGGAGGCCGGCCTGGCGTGCCTGGACGCCGACCCGAGCCCCATGGGGCTCGAGGTCGCCGCCTGGATGCTCATTGATCAGCTGGCGCGCGCGCGGCGTGCCAACGCGCGCCAGCCGGCGCCGCGGCGCAGGCGCTAGCAGAGCATTGCACACTACAGTGGTCTTGTAAAGCTGAAGCGGTGGGGTTTGGACGTACTGGGGTTTGGAGGTACTTACGTGCATTCCATGTGTGCAGCTCTGCTTGTGGGCGTTGCTCCAGCCTCATCCGTCCTCGTCTTTTTGGTTAAGAGGGCTGCCAGGCGCGCTGCTGGTCAGGTTGTGTGCAAGGGTGCTGAGTGCCAAAAGCAGTGCCTGCTTGGCTCTGTTGCTCAGTTGCGCACAGCAGTGGCAAGCAGTTGTGGGTAGCTGTGGCCGTGCCCGAAATGGAAGGTCCGAGAGGAGTGCTCTCTGTACCATCACGCATGTGCACCATATGTCAGCACATGCATGTGCTGTAAGATAGCTCAGACATTGGTGCCTGGTCTGTAACCTCAATCTCCCTTGCTGCTGCATTAGCACTGCCGCTGTGTGTGGGTATGAGGCCAGGTGGGCGGGGCTTGCAACGGAGAGAGAGTCGCATAGGTCACTGGTTTCCCAGGGGTGGTCGCGCGCCAGCCTCTCTATCATCACGGACGCCTGTCAGCCCTCAAGCCCAGTGCAGAACAAGCAAGCAGCGCCTGTCAGATCGCATGCTGTCCCGTCCTGGCAGGCAGGCCAGTACTGTGACGTTCCACTATGACCCACGACCCCAACAGCCAGCAGCCTGTGCCTGTGCAGTGCAGTGCAATGCAGTGCAGTGCGGCGCGGCGCGGGCCCTACTTCAGAGCAAGGCCCTCAGAGTTATCCCGCTTGCCCGACTTCAGCGAGTTGTAGAACTCATGCGTCTCGGCAATGACCTGGACGCCCACAGCAGCTGCGCCCGTCAGCCAGTGCAGGCGGCGCCCAGACACGCCGCGGCAGAGAGCATGCAACAGAGAGCATGCCCAACCGAGCGGATATGCCGTGCGCGTGGCTCGCGGGCGGGCGTGGCGGCCCCGTGCACCTTCACAGGGTAGGGTTGGGCAGGGACGCGCGCCTTCAGCGTGAACTCCTTGTTCTGCGGCTGGTTGTCAAAGCCGAACTTGTTGGCGGGCTTGCCGTCCGGGATCTTGTAGTCCTGGAACCAGACGCGGATCCGCTCCAGCTCGCCCGGGAACTCCCTGCCGCGGCGAGCACGCTCGAGGGTCAGGCGCCGAGCTGCGCAGCCAGCGCGCGCGCATCCGAGCGTGGCCGCCTGTGATGGCAGGCCATATGGGGTGGGCGTGGCGGCACGGGGCGCTTAAGAATCGCCCCTCCTCGCACGGCTGCGGCGAAAGGGCCGGTCACGCAATGACAGGATCCATCATTGCACGTGATGCCTCATGCCCCCCAGCTTGCCAGCGCGCGGGCTTCTGCCTCTGTCCACTGCGACCGCCCGGCCAAGCCGCCACGCCCCAGCTTCAAGCGCCGCTCTGAAAGCCCCGCCCCCGCGGCCACCGCCGCCCGAGCGCGGCGCGGCGCCGGGCGCGCGCCGCTCGACGTCCTCGACATCGTTGACGGACGCGGCGCGCGGGTCGTCCGCGCGGATGGCCACGATTTTCCAGTCCAGCTCGCCGTCGTCGATCATGGCCAGCACCGCGAGCGGCTTGACCGCGTACACGCCGCCCATCTCCAACTGCTGCTCCCCGATCTCCACCACGTCCACCGGGTCGTTGTCGCCCTGCGCCGCGCGGCCGGGCTGACGAGCATTCAGCAGACTAGTCTGGCGTGGGCAACGGCCAGCAACCTCCCGCGTTGCGTTCGGCCTGCCAGCCCATGTCAGGTGGGTCATCGGGCAGCCAACCCTTGTAGCTGGGGCCACTGTCAGTTGACCCCCAGCCCCAAGCATTGAACGACACGGCATGCACGCGGCGCGCGCCGTCCCTCAACATTGCAGATGCCTCACCAGCGGGCCCGCAACGGGCCCTGTCTGCCTTGCTATGTGTGTGTTGGTGTTGTTTTCATTGGGACGCCTGCCAGGCGGGCACAAACGCGCTGAGCGTGCGCGCGCGCGGGGGCGCGCCGCGACGCCGCCCACGTCCTCGGCCTTGTGCGCGGGGTCCTCCCAGGTCTGCGGCAGCAGGCCGTAGTTCCAGTTGATGTTGTAGGGGTAGAAGCGCAGCTTGCCCTTCTTCACGTCCTGCTTGATGGGCGTGGTGGCCTCCTCCTGCGCGCGCGCGCCGCGCCGCCACGGTCAGCGTGATGGCCTCCTCATGCGCAGGCGCGCCGCCCTGCCCTGGTGAGCGTGGTGGCCTCCTCCTGCGTGCGCGCGCCGCGCCGCCCCGGTCACGGGGCTGTTAGGCGGCCCGGCGCCCGCTCGCCTGCTGCATGCCCGGCTTGACGGGCACCGCTGTTGGTTCGCCCTGCGGGCGCTGCGACGCGCCCGCCGCGAGCGCGCGGGGCGCACGCACACAGGCGCCTCACTGGCAGGCGCCGGCCGCAGGCGCGTGGCGGCCAGCACCGAGCGGCACCGAGCGGCGCCCCCGCGTGCTGGTCGCCAGGCGCCTTCGGGAGGGGGTGGCAGGCGGGCGCCGCACCGTGGCCACCTCCATCTTGGCGCTGGTCTCCTTCGGGATCTCGCACACAAAGCTGACCAGGCCGGAGTCGAGGTAGAGGGGGATGTCGTGCCAGGGGCTGATGTCCCGACCTGGCCAGCGCCCCGCAGCCCCGAGCTTACACCCGCACACGCTGCTTCGACTGGCTGGTACGCGTGCCCGGCGGCACCATGATGCAGTGCACGGCATGGCTAGCGTGGATACTTGCCAAGCATGGCCGGCCCGCACCCTTCTCCTGGGTGTACAGACGGAATTCCAGGGAGTTTGGCGCGCCCTGCGAGCGCCCTGCACTCAGTCTGCACGGCCGACACGGGTGCGTGGACCACTGGAGCAGCCACCACAGGACACTGCACCACTGGCGTACTAAAACACGCAAAGCAAAGGGGGCCGGGCAATATGCAACGCACAGTGCCCAGCATAGAGCAGCAAAGTGAAAGCTGAAGCTCTATACACAAACTGGACTTCCGACGCACCCGCTCCTGCTTGGAGTAGGTGCTCTGCACTGCCGCGCTAGCGCGCACGAGCCGCTGGCTACTGGACACGCAGCGCCGCGGACACGCCTGCGCAGCAGCAGGTTGGTTGGGACCACCAGCAGGCCGCATTCTCTGGTGAGTGGGGCAGATACGCTGCCAATTGGACCAATGCACCCCGTTTGCATGCATGCCACCGTAGCAACTTACAGCTACCGCCACAATTGCCTCGTTGCACAGCAAAGTGTGCTGATACTCATGGAAAGCAAGCGTGTCGCTGAGCAACTTAGCATAGCGGTCTCAAGAGAATATGGCGCACATGGCGCGCGGCTGTCGGCACAGCTGCTGCCCGCATTGCTGCGCCACGCAGTAGAGCCGCCATAGCCGCGAAGGAGGAAGAAAGAGGCGCCACTGAGACGCTCTGGTGGCCCATCATGGAATCGCTAGACCCTGTTTAGCCCTGTATGGCTTTTTAGAACGAGAAAAGCACAGGTGGAAAAGCGCAGTCAAGCTTGCGAAGTGGTGCTTGCCTGAGCACGGTACAACGCCTGAGCACAACGAGCTGCTGCAGTGTTGCGTCCGGGCTTCAGGCATACTCCTGCTGGGACATCAAGAAAGGGAGCGCACAGCTGTGGCAGCATCCGTGCAGCGACAGCGGTGCACCGCCGCCAGGGACGCAAGTGGGCAGCGCACCAGACCGGTGCACCCTAGCTACAGCTTGCCCGCGCGAGTTCCTGACTCCCCGGCGGGGCGAGCGAGGGACGACTTAGTACGTGGGTACCGCACCGGACACCGCCAGCCGGCTGAGCGCTGCAAGTGCCAGGCGGCGCGCATAGCGCGCCCGAAGATGCGGCCGCGCGCGCGGCGGCGCGCGGCCTGCCTGCTCGCAGTGACGCTGCTCGCGCTGTGCTGGGGCTGCCACGCCAGCGACTATCGGCCGGTGCGCGCCCAGGGCGCCCTCGTGCGTGCCAGGGTACACGGCTCGTCCATCAGTACGCATCTGGAGCTGCTGTGCTGACACTAGCAGCCAGCCGGGCGTGCGGTGTACTTTCACGGCCCAGCGCAGTCATTATGTAAACGGAGCAGCGCGTGGTGCTGTCGCCCGTTTTACTAATCATGCTGGGCATTGATCCAGCACATTGAAGGAGAGGTGTGCAGCGCCGAAAGTGCGCAGCCTCCGCACCCAGGCGCGTGTGCCGGCTGCGCAGCGGCGCCACGTGCTGCCAGACTGGGCGCGCCGGCGCGCGCTGCTGCAGGCGCCGCAGGCCAACAAGAACATCTTGCCGGCCAACGCGGAGGACGACGGGCTGGCGTACGACGGTGAGGGCCATGTGTATGTGGACAACGCTGTCACGGACGCGGCCGCGTCGGCGGGGCCCTTCCAGGTGGCCGCCGCCAAGCGCGTGGGCCTGTGCCACTTCCCCACCACCGCGCGCGACCCCTGGCAGGCGCGCCGCGGCCCCGCGCCGGCCAGCCCTGGCTGCCCCAAGCTTGCGAGCCAAGCCCGTGCGTGCCCCTCCCCTGCCAGCAAACCCCTTGCACGGCGTCTGTGCGCAGCAGCACGCGTGTTGCACGGCATTTGTTTGAGTCCGAGTGTCTCTCAGAGTGTCCAGCATGCATTGCCATGTAAGCTCGGGCTGGTGCAGGTGCCAGACTGCTTCCGTGGGGGGCTGCGCACAGTCCACGTACTTCGCGGCGCGCATGTTGAAGAGGACAGAGCCATTGTCTGGCACGCAGGGCGCTGGGGCGCGAGTGAGTGCGTGGGAGCGGGCGCAGGTGCACTACATCACGGCGCCGCAGCCGCTGGCGGCCGCGCTGGTAAAGTACGGCGACTTCCTGGCGCCGTCCAAGGGCGCCATGCGCTACGGCTACGGCTGCCTGCTGTACAGCCACTTCTGCGACTTCTCAACGCAGGGTGCGCTGCGCGGCGCCGCGCCGGGAAGCGACGCGCCCTGCCGCTGGGTCGCGCCGCCCGCGCTGCACTCTCTTTGACACTGTGTGCGAACACGCAACTGAAAGATCAGAACGTGGCCTGATACCTCTGTGCCCCAAGTTGCCTCCAGGTGTGGGCTGCTCCTGGCAAACAGCCAGCACACACGCGGGTGTCTTCAGCCAGATCTGCTGTGCTGACGCCAACTTATGGCAAGTCCAACGCGGGCGCGCGCCCGCGCAGAGCCGTGCAACCTGAACGGCATCTGCCAGTCCAACAACACGTGCTTCTGCCAGAACGGCTTCGCGACGTGCGCGCCGCTGGACACCACCAACGGCTGCGAGACCAACGTGGCGACCGACGTCAACAAGCGCGCGCCCGCGCCGCGCGGCTCCCGGCTTGCGCTGGCTTGCATAGGGTTTTCACAGGGTTTGCAAGGGCGCGGGTGTCGTGGGCCGGCGCATGGCGCCACCAACCGCTTCTGGTGGACTGCGCGCTGAAGCAGTCACAGGTCTCGAGCTGTGCGAGCAGGCTTTGTTTGCATGCGGTCGCCGCCCCGGTGCATGCCTGCAGGCGGGGCAGGCCCATTCGGCGCCCCACCGCGTCACGAACGAACGCGGCGCGTGGCTCCGCGCGCGCGCGCAGCTGCGGCTACTGCAACTTCCAGTGCCAGACGGCGACCGACGTGTGCTGCTCGGGCGTGTGCGCGGACCTGCAGACCAGCAGCACCAACTGCGGCCAGTGCGGCTTCTTCTGCGTCAGCCTGCCCAACGTGCAGGCGCGCGGCCGCGCCGGCCCGTTTCGCCCCTGTCAAACAAGCGCCGCAGCTGGCGCGCCAGGCGCTGGGCCAGAGCAGCGCCAGGAGCGCTCTGCAGTGTGCCCGCCCGCGGACCGCTCCCCTGCGAGCGCTGCTGCCAGCCACGGCTCAGCAGCATGCGGATCCCATGCGCCGACGGAGCTGCGCATGGGCGGCAGCCTGCCCGGCCGCCTGCCCCAGCCTGGCTGACCCACCCTTGGCACTGTCTCGCTGCATGCATGCCGCGCACGCTGGCGTCCCTGCGCTGCGCGACCACAGCTGGGCAGAGTGCGCGGCCCATAGGCGCCTGCACCGCGCAGCGCGTGATTCGGCCGCTGCCAGGGTCCGTGCAGGGTCCTACCCTGATTCTGACCTGCAGCCTGCTCCTGCCCCGCGTCCAAAACGCGCATTGCGGCGCGTGCCTGACGCGCCGCGGCGCACGCGGGCGCGCGCAGACGGCGCAGTGCGTGGCCGGCAACTGCATCGCCACCTGCCTCAGCGCTGCGCTCACCAAGTGCCAGACCGGCAGCGGCCCCTTCTGCGCCAACCTGCAGACCGACCCCAACTACTGCGGCTCCTGCGCCAACTCCTGCCCCGCCGACCCCAACAGCCGCGGCACGCGCGTCTGCACCGCCGGCGTGCGCGCCCGCCGCGCGCCCGCCCCTGCCCCAGCCCCCCGCTCGCCTGACATGCCTGGGGCGCCCTGCGTCCATGCGCGCCCTGCTCGCCGCTCGGTCGCCCGAGCGCAGCGCGCTGTCACCGTGCCCAAACGAGTGCGCCGGCCGCCCTGCTGCTGTCAGGGCTCAGCACTACCATGCGCCCGGTCGTGCAGACACTCCGGTTGCCCATGCGCGCGCTGTGCCGTGTACATTCTCCGGCTCGCTGCAGCGCTGGGCTCTTGACATGCCGAGAGCGCTCGGGGCGCGCAGATCTGTGGCATCATCTGCCTGCGGCAGTACCCCAACCAGTGCGGCACCAACGGCAACTCGCTCTGCGTCAACCTGGCCACGGACACCAGCAACTGGTGCCCGCCCCGCCCCCAACCCTGGCAGTCATGCTACAGTGGGGGGTTTGAGTGCATGCACCAGACAGCATGATGTGCCCCCTTGCATGCGATTGCGTGCGCCCAGACCCTACTGTGACCTTCTTCGCAGGCATTGCCTGCCTGTGACGGCTGCAAGGAGACACAGTTCGTGATCACACTACGCATGCGCTCCTGCAGTAGCATTTATGCGCATGCGCGCCATAGCGAGCAGGCGCGCAGCTGCACGCGGGTTGTCAGTGGCTCCAGCCGGTCAGGCCCGCCGCAGCCCTGACGGGCTCTGACCGGCGCGCGCGCAGCGGGACGTGCGGGAATGTGTGCCCAACCGACCCCAACGCGTTCACGTCGTGCATCAACGGACGCTGCACGTTCACGTGCCAGGGCCAGTCCACGCGGTGCACCTCCGCGTCCGGCACCCCCTTCTGCGCATTCCTGCAGCAGGACAGCAACAACTGCGGTGCGCGCCGCCGCCCGCTGCGGCCCGCGCCTGTGCGCCGGCGACGGCCAGCCTCGCGCGCGTGCTCATGTCGCCGCGCGGGCACATGCGCTGCCGACTGGGCCCAGCCAGCGGCGGGCGCGCCGGAGGCTGCGCGGGGAGCCAACGCCCTGCGCAGCGCTGTCAGGCGTGCGGGGTTAGGGTAGGGCGGCGATTGTGCGTGCGCGCGCGCGCGCAGGCACGTGCAACTTTGTGTGCTCCAACGGCCTGAGCTGCGTGAACGGCGTGTGCACCAACACGCTGGTGGTGGGCCGGCGGCTGCGCGCGCTGCCCGGCGGGCGGCCGGGGCCGCTGGCGCTGCCTGCGCTGCCAGGCGCAGAGGGCCTCTGCGGCGGGGCCCACGCGCGGCCGGCGGCGGCGCGCGCGGCCGCGCAGGCCTAGGCGCCACGAGCGCCAGAGGCTGCCGACGGCCCCCAGTGCTGGACGCTGGAGGCAGCGGGGCTGGGCGGCGCGCTGCGTTCCCAGCCAGCGCCTGCTCTGGGGGCTGCCCGGCGGTCGTCCGAGTGGAGCTGCGCCGCCTAGGGTGCTCTAGGCCGGGCCTCTGCTTTGACAGTCGCAGGAGTGTCAGCGCTTGAGCTCGGGCGCCTCATGCATACGGGCCTTTGCAATTCACCAGCTGCCGTGCTGTGGGAACGGCAGAAGCGCTCCCGCATTTACATGCGTGGCAGGAGAGCCTCAGAGCTGCATAAAGCCCAGCAGATGAGAGGCCTTAAGCCTGTTTGTGCTGGGGCATGCCACTCAAGCGGCTGCTTGAGTCTGGCTTTCGGGCTGCAAGAGCGGAGCCTGCCATGGGTGGCCATCGGCAGCCGGGTGGCCGTCATAGCGCGTGCCTTACGGCTGGAGCAGGCGCTGACTGCAGCAGCGGAGTTCGCAGACTCTGTGATAGTTATTGGCATGTGCAGAGCCGGCTGGCAGCACGTCGCATGTACAAATAGGGCAGGCCGGGCCAGAGCCAGTGGCACTGCCGGCGTGTGCAGGAGGGGCTTGGGTGTCTTCGGACTCCTGTGGGGATTGTTGCTCAGCGCCGGCCTGAGCGCACTTGCATGCATGTGCGCTATTCAAAAGTGGCAGCCGGGGCCCAAGGCTGAGGCCGGACAGTGCGGCTTCTTGCATGCCATGTAATGAGTTCCCGATGCCTGACATGGGTGCCGCGCGCTCCCAACCGCGTCCTGCACGCGCCAATCGCCACGCACACCCGACACACTGAAAACACCCAGGCCCTCACATTACACAAACGCAAAAGAAAGAACTCCCCTATCCTGTACAGCCAGCTCGCGCGGCCGGCGCCCCCGGGCGGCCCAGCCCTAGAGGGTTGACCCAGCCCTAGAGGGTCAGCGCATCACTCAGCAGCGCCGCCTGCTCCTTAGCATGCACCTTGGCGTAGCCGGTCGCGGTGGCGGCCGCCGCCGGGCGGCCCGCGCCCAGACACTTGCCCCACCCCCACATGTGTGCATGACACGAGGGCCATGATCCGTGTCCATATGTGCGGCGCAGCTGCTGCTCAACACATTGCAGCGAATCAGAACCATCATACATACACATAAAACACCACTGGCATGTTGCTTGTGCATGTCTCCAATGATGGCCCGACACCCGTCAACACGTCACCCTGCAGCCTGCACACCACTGCCCCAAGCGAGCCCGTCACGCCTTGCCTTGCAGGTTGTAACAAGCGCACAAGGGCGGCACCACACCTGACGCTCAGACGAGCGACCCAGAGCTGCCCTTGGCCCCTCGCGCCTTGGGAGTTTCCAGATGCTGAGACCCATGCCTGCTGTTGGATGCCTGCGCGCGCACAGGCTGTGAGTCGTCAATAAATAGGCGCAGGACAGCGCGAGCCAGTTCTCGCACACAGCATGATCTGTGGAAAGCAACAGGGACAGCTAGCTAATAGACCGCCGTTCGTGCCTGGCCGCCCAGGCAAAGGGACAGCCGCTGGAGGCATGCAGGCTGACCATGGGGCGCGCGCCTCTGGCCCGCGCGCCCGCCACCCCAGCAGCTCCTCCCAGATGAACTTGTAAGTGTCGGGGCTCCGGGCGCTGTCGATGAAGCGGAACAGCAGGACGAGCGCTGCCACCAGGAAGGCGCCGCCGAACGCCAGGACGACGCCGAGGAGGCCGTACTCCTCGGCCGGGACGACCGTGAAGCCCGCCGCGACAAACGCGCCGACCGCGCAGACCAGCGAGGCGGCGAGCAGCAGCGAGCAGCTGACCAGCATGCACCAGACCCAGGCCACGCGCTGGCCCGTGCGGTAGCGCTTGCTGACGCCCGGCAGCAGGAAGGCGAGCACGAGCAGCAGGTCGGTCGCCGCCCAGAACAGCGACAGCCCGTCCAGGATCACGTACGCCTTGAGCGCGTCCTGGTTGAGCGCGATCTCGTGCCCGGTGCACAGCGAGCGCCCGTCGGCGTCGGTGCCCCTGCGGCACAGCTTGAGCTGGCCGCCCTCGCCGTCGGACCCGCCGCCGGGCGGCGTCTGCATGCCGATAAAGGTCACCGTGACGATCAGCACGGCCACGATGCTGATGCCGTTGAGGATGCCGCGGAAGCCGTCGGTCTCGACCAGCTGCGTCGCGTTGGTGTACGGCACCAGGAAGTCGCGGACGGCCTTGCAGCCGTGCCTGTGCAGGTCTGCCATGTCCACCGGCAGCATCTTGGACTGCGCGCGGAGCGGATGTGCACCCTTGGGTGACCAGCATGCACGCGGTGCGGGAGGCGAGCGGAGCACGCTTAGCCGGTGGAGCAATCAGGCAGGCTACAGGCCTGCGGCAGCCGACATCGTGCTCGCTGCGCACGCGTGCAACTGCGGCCGATATACAGAGACGGCTGCGGCGCTTTGAATAAAACACGCCGCATGCACACGTAATGCTTTCTGCATTGCTGCCTGCCATTATTTAGGGTAAAGATAGGCCCTAATCGTATAAGGATAGAACTAAACCAAACCACTATGGACAAGCAGGCCTGCCGGCGGGGGGCCCACCTGCGACTCGGCCAGCGGGTTGGCGCCGGCATCGCACAGCGTCCTGACCATGCTCAGGTTGCCGTCCAGGGCTGCGCGGCGCCCCCCAGAGGGTTCATGCATGCGGCAGCCGCGCCGTGACAGGCGTCAGGTGACGACAAGCAGTGTCATGCAAGGTGAGTGCACGCAGCTGTTTCAAACAGCTGCTGCGAGCAGCCTGAGCTGGAGGTCATCTTGCCGGGTAGGGCGCGTGGGGCCGGCAGAGTGCACAGGGACAGGGCGCCTGTGTTGCTGCGAGCGGCTGCGCCTGGCCGGCTGGACCAAACGCAGCGCGAGCGCCCACCCCGCTCGCCAGCCACAGGCGGGCGCGCGCGACAGTGCGCCGCGCGCACCGGCGTAGTGCAGCGCCGTGCAGCCGCCGCCGTCGGCCAGGTTGAGGTTCTGCTGCCGCCGCAGCAGCATGTCGCACGCGTCGCCGTAGCCATGCTGGATGGCCAGCATGAGCGGCGTGAGGCCGGCGTTGTTGGCCGCTTCCACGTTGGGCTTCGTTTGGCGCATGCCCGACAGCAGCACGTCCAGGACGGCCTGCCGGAATGCCTGGCTCCGCAGTTCCACGGCATGGTGGAGCGCGGTGTTGCCTGCGCGCCGCATGCCGGGGAGGTCTGGTGCGCGGGCGGCAGGCACGCGCGGCAAGGCGTGCGTGCACCTTGGTGATGTGCTCGGGCGCCACAGCAATGCCTTGAAGAGGTCTCAACAAGGGCTGGCGCTGACGGCCATGGTGGTAGGCGGGCCGGCAGCAGGGGGGCCGTGCTGCAGGGTAAAAGTCGATCTATGCACCAAGACAGCGAGCTCTGCTGCACGGTCTGACAGCAAGCTCAGACGGCTCAGCGAATGATGCGTGCTCCTTCAGATGGGTTGTACATCGCTCCCACCTTTTGCGTTGCAACACTGGCGGCGTGGGGCGGGGTTTCACATCAAAACGGAGACCACAGCACCCCATGCACAGCACAACAACCGTGTGGCACAAGCAGCGCAACCTCACTGAGCCACAACTGGGGCACCAGCGCACCGCTGTGGTCCCTGGCGTTGATGTCGGCCATGTCCACGACCGTCGCGGAGTTGACCTGCTGCAGCAGCGCCTCGAGTGCGCCGCTGTGGCCCTTGGCCGCCGCGAGCAGCAGCGCAGTGTTGCCGTTGTCCAGCTTGTCATTGAGCGCGGCGCGCCGGCTGACCAGCTCCCTGACCGCGTCGGCGTTGCCGGTGCGCGCCGCCACCATGATGGGCGTCAGCCCCTTCTTGACCTGGTGGTCGCTGTACCCGCGCTCGACCTCGCTGTTGAGCGCGCAGGGGCAGGCCTCGAGCAGCGCATCGAGGATGGGCACATGGTTCATCTTGGCGGCCAGGTGCACCGCGGTGTAGCCCTCCTCCGAGCTGGACTTGCTGCCCCGCGCGGACCACAGGCGGTCCCACTTGGGCCGCGGCGGCTCAACCTCTTGCACGTGGTAGAATGCGTTTGTAGGCCCCGCGGCCTTCAGGATGGCGTGCACATCCGCAAGCGCCCCGCTCCTGACTGCGTCCCGCAGCTTTGCGCCCTGCACCGTGCGCGAGCTCGCTCAGAGAGGAACCGCGTATGGAGCCTGGGACACCACACCAATTAAAGCACGACGTGCAGAGGCCCTGGCAGCCGCTCTCAGCCACTGAGGCTGCCCAGGATCGCACGCAAGGGAACAGTGAGCACGCGCCGACGCCGCACCACGTCTGCCTTGGCGTGTTTGTCGGCGCTGGGCTCCATGGCAAAGTGTTTGCTCGTGGGCGCAGCGGTACGGCGCTACCGTGCGCAGGCCTGCCGTGTTCAGCCCGCACACGCCCCATGTAACACAGCTAACCCGCAGTGTCTCCCCACGTCCTCCCCAAGCTGACGAGCAAGTGGCTCTTTTGCTGAGCAGCCAAAAGCTTTGGAGCATGCGCGGCACACCACACAGGGCCACAGGACAACTAGATAAAGAATAATGCACAGGTTGCTGGTGGCCACGCCCTCAGAGCCAAGCATCAAGGCTGGTGAAGAAGCAAGGCATCCAGGCAGCGGTGTGTTGCACCACCTGTCCTGGCACTGCGTGAGACACTGCATCATCTGTACGGACACCTAAAAGTGCCTGCATGTGGTACAACGGGAGTGCCGTGCCTGTGTTAGGCTGTGAACGTGAAAGGCTCCTGGCTCCAAAGGTTTGCTTGTGGGACACTGACGCTTCAACTGTAGAGACCGCGATGCAGCATCTGCAAGTACGACGCACCGTCGTGCACTGGCGATCTACCTAAGGTTACGCTGACCTGCTGATTAGATAGGTGTTGGGTAAATGCCGGCGGGAGGGGTCCTGGATGTGTACCGCCTCTACCTGTAATAACCGCACAGTGGCATGCTGAGTCCAGCGCTTTTCCACATGCTGTTGCGCAGTGCATCTACTGTGCATGGCCCGGACTACGTCTGGAGCCCACTTCTTGCTAGTGCAGAGCACACTACAAGCAACACACATGGCTGTAACAGAACCAGACAGCCATGTGGGGGCAGTGACCCCCTCATGGACTACGCGGAATGGCAGTGCAGAAGTCTGTGCAACGCATGCCTTTTTACGGCAACGGTCTCATCCATGCGTATTGTTATGACGCACAATCCGTTGCGCCTTGCAAGTCACCTGACCTTTTGCTGCAGCACCAGGCATCCTGCCGAGCACCGTGTCCCTCTTATTCTCATGATGCCAGTGGAGGCCACACCCTGAAAACCAAGTAGACTGGTATATAAAAATAACCATAGAAAGGACAGAACCAGGACCGACTGGAAGGCGCCGCACACCAGCAAGTAAGCGGCAACCCGGCGGCTCGGGAACAGAAAGGAACACGCTCGCGTGACTGACCTGCTTGGTCCAGCGCCCTGCCCAGCCGCGCTCAGCCTCGCGCAGCCCCGCGGCCCAAGTCGGCGAGCCACCTGCCCGCCCATGCTCACCATGACCAGCCCAGTATTTCTCGTAAAAGGTCTGCGCTAACAGAACCAACTTACAGCTCCGTCTGTGGCGGCGTGTCCGGCTGCACAGCCTGAGCGCCAGGGCCTGAGCCCGCGGGCGGCGCTGCCTGCTGTGGCTGCGGCGCCGCCGCATCCAGCGCCGCCTGCACGGCGGCCGCGCTGGGGCGCGCGCCGGGGTCTGCTTCGGTGCACGCCTCGACGAGGGCCACCACGGCCTGCGGGCAGTCATCCGGGACCCTACGCAGCCGGTGCTTGGCAAAGTCGGGCTTCGGCAGCAGCGCAACCAAATGAGCTGCGTGTGCAGCTTGACGGACATATGTCGGCGTGCTCTCAGGGTCTTGCATTCTCTCTACCAAGGCAGTTCAACGCATGCGAGCTTCCTTGCCTGAGCAGAGCCTATGCACTGGACAGCCTGCCGGGACAAGTCCTGTACTGGACAGGACTCTCATCCGCCTCGGCCGTGCCATGGACAGGGGTCGGCAGCACAGGCATGCCTGAGCGCTGACAGGGGCTGGACGCCGTTTGGGCGCTTGCCGCTGCAGACTTCGTGCAGCAGCACGCCGAAGCTGCGCGCGGGTTGGCAGGTCAGCCCTCCGGAAGGCTTTGGATGTTGTGGTCAGCGGTGGCGCGAGCCCAAGCTCTGAATGCAGGTCATGCACCTCCCCAGAGGCGTCCGTGCAGCTCCTACTACAACACCTGGGCAAGGGGCCACCACTACACTCTGGAATATAAGCGGGGCTCTGTGTGTGAGGGGCACCTGTATACGTCAAGCGCCCTCGCGTTGAGCGCGGTGGCCCCGCCGCCAGACGGCCCCCTGGTGCTCGGATTTCGAAGCTCGGGCGCCATGTAGGCCATCGTCCCTGCACGCTCGCACAGCGTGATTATCAGGGGCCTCTGCACGAGCATGCTCTGCTGAGTAGAGACTTCAACGCTGTGAGGAGCTGCTCTGCTTTGTCACTGGCATGTGTCTCACACCGGAACAGACAAGCAGTGCAGACAAAGCCGCTGAGGGATCATCGTTCACCACATCTGCTGCATATGCCGCTTGCGCAGGCACGGCCGCCGGACCCCAGTGTCACATCAGGTCTGCGCCCGCGGACACCGCATGTGCACCCAGGCAGGCACTCCACCGGGGGCGACTGACGCAGCAATCGCGCACCCGCGACCCGCGTCAGATTGAGCAGGCTGCCCTGGACCAGGTACTTGCTGACGCCCAGGTCCGCCAGCTTGGCGACCGCGAACGTGGCGTCTTGCAGCAGCACGTTGGCGCTCTTGATGTCCAGGTGCACCAGCTGCGCGCCACAGGCAATCAGGTGCTTTCCCAATGGGCCAGGACCATCGCCATGCCGCACGCAACGCATGCGGGGCGCATGCGGCGCGCAGCGCGCACCGCAGGCTGCAGGGTGTGCAGGTAGTCCAGCGCGCGCGCAACGCACAGCATCACGCTGTGGCCGTGCGCGTACCAGCCCAGGCGCCGGTCGTCAGGGCCGTGCTCTGCAAGGTCGCGCGCCAGCGCGGAGTCCAGGTCGCCGCCAGCCATGTACTGTCGGCGCGTGGCAAGCGCACGGCCTTGTTAAAGTCAAGAGGCAGTGAAGCGGGCTGAGAACAGGTACATGCAAAAACGTGTCAAGATTGCCGCACTTCCCTCTGCAAAAAAAAGTATGTTCTACACTACCATGCTCGCGTCGGCAGCTTGGCTGGAAGACATCAGAGAGCGCATGCGGCATGCGACGGCGAGGCCCTGCGCGCCTCGCTGACGAGCATGTAGGGGTGGCGGCTGAGCCTGGCCCCGTAGAAGTTGAGGATGTACGGGTGCCGCGACGCCTGAAGCATGGCCGCCTCCTGCTTGAACTGGTGCAGCTCTGCCGCGCTCGCGCGCTCCACGATCTCCTCGCGCAGCACCTTGACCGCGACCAGCGACCCCCGCCACTTGCCCAGCAGCACCTGCGCTGATGACTGCTTTTCTGAACCTGTCAGATCCAAAGTCAACAAGGTTCACACGTGCACAGAATCAGATATCACACGGCAAGTTCAGAGCATCCCTTCGTGCCACATCCCTTTTCAAGGACTGGCATCATGATAATGAGCAGGGCGTGACGATGCATTCGCAAAGATGTATCACCGCCAGAGCAAACACCGCGCGCCTGCCCGAAGGCGCCGCGGCCCAGGATGTGCGGCCTCTTTGCTGCATCCAACTTTATGACGACATCCGACTCCTGGCAGCGCGGGCCGCGGACCGTCAGGTCCGCCTCATATGCGTATGCGTGCAAAGCACACGGGGAGGTATGCCATCGTAAGCACGTGTTTCCTTGGTGTTACCATGTGCACATATGCTCGAACAGCGAGGACAGGTTGGGGGAGCGCTGACACAAAGGCGTGCATGTGTGCTCCCCGAGCCCGCACATGAGCAGAGAGTGTGCTCCAGGCGCGGCGCGCGCACCAGCAGTGTCATGGGGCGCGCCAGGGCCGTCTTCAGGTCCAGCGAGTCCGCAGCTTCCCGCACGCTTGTGTGGCTGTCACTGCCCTTGGCCAGGCCCCCGCGCACGACGTGCATGCGCCGCCGCCGGCGCAGCAAGCACCACGGCAGCAGAGCTAAGAGCAGCAGCCCTGCAACTCCGCCGAACACTCCGCCCAGGGTTCGGCCTCGCTGGTCTGCGCCACCTGCAAACAGCGCCGAATGGAGTGCAACACGATCCCGCGTGCTGTCAGAGTCTGATATGCGCTGGTGCCTTCGGCTGCCAATGCCTCTCAGGACAGTGACTACCAGACAAAGTATGCCTGAAGCTCGTGGGAACATTGTAGGAGTGAGCCAGGCATGTCACGCAGTATCCGCCTGCTACCTGAGGCACAGCACATGCCCGTGGCGCGCAACTTATGCCGCTCTGCACCATGCCTTTGACAGCAGTAAGCCTGCATATGGCAGCCGTGCAGGCTTGCTGAAAGACTACAACTTTTAACAATGCCCTGAGGAACACACATGTATATACCTGGCGCGGATAGCAAGAGCTTGTTGGATGTCCATGAGCTGTTGATCGGCGTCAGCAGGCTGGGGTCCCCAAGGGAGTAGTCCTGTAGGATGCAGGTGCCCCTGTCGCCATGTACAAGCTGCTCAGTATATGGCCGCAGAAACCTGCCCACCTAGTAAGGGGATGAGCCAACTGGGACATGAGTGCCTGCATAATACGCCAGCTGTTTCGCAGCACCAGGCTAGCAGCGCTGCTTGCCCGATTGTGAGCATGTATTGCTACGACGGGGCAACGCACTGCGGCCAATTGCTGTCGTCGCGCCGGCATAGCGAAGAGGCGGTGTAATTCAAGTGCAGCACAGCGCGATGGCAGGCGCCGTCGCATCCGGCAGAACCCCCGCAGTATGACCAGTACTTGCACTGCACGCTAAAACGACTTAACACACGCTGGGTGCGATTCAGGCCCTGGCTGATGCTTGCATCCTGGCGTTGAGTGCACGATGCATACCGTTCGACTTGCATTGCACTGGATGCAGCAGTCGATGTGGCTGCTGTAGCTGGGCATGCCCATCAATGCCGACCGCTCGCTTGCGACCTCGCCAAATCCCAGGAAAGCACTGTCTCTGACCTGTAAGCGCTTGCGCAACTGTCAATATATATTGTGGCACACGGCCTGAAGCAAGCTTTCAAAGAACAAGCCTGGTTCATGCAAGCTTGGCAAATACAGCACTTCTCAACATCCGGATGTCGAGTCACAACGTCTTGCCGGGTAGCTATCTTACTTGGTGCCCAGCATCTCGCGAGGATGTGCATGGAAGCCACAGAACGGGCATGTCAATGAACTACATGTGCAGTCAGCAACCTCCATCCAGTGTGCCCAGCGTGCTTGTCGCATGACGTGCGCCCTGCCAGGTGGTGCACTGGCTGCCTTGCGTCATCGGTTATGCTTGGATATGGTCGGCCCTGCATGCATGTGCCAAGCAGTGCAGGGCCTACCTCGTAGTGGCCAGGAACGGACTCGCAAATGTCCAACGCCGTGGAGCAGGGTGGGCAGGCTGCGGGGGCTGGCGGGCTGCCCTGCAGCACACCCTGCACCATGCGAGCAGCGTGAGGGGCTCACGCTATCGTCATCACCAGGACATGTCAGGACGTGTCACTGCTGACCGTCCTTGGTCGCTCACAAGCGCCGCAGCCGATCACCACAGACCGCGGTGCTGCACATCCATACGGCAACCTCATTGCTTGGTGCACAGCAGGTGACGGGTGCTCTGGCAAGACGTGCTGAGCGAGTGGTGCTGCACATTGTTGCACATTCACGCACCTCAACATACCCTTGGCTGCCGTTGCCAGTCCACGATGACTTCTTAACATACAGAACAGCTTGGGGCGAAAGCGTGAGGTAGGATGCCAGATTCAGGTGTCTATCCAAGCTGCCACTGGATGTCTTGAAGAAGGCTGATGGCCGGGTACGATTTGAGCCCACACCATTGTAAAATAGGACAAGCGCGTCACAATCGTTGCTGTCGCTGCAATAGCTCATCAGGTCCGCTGCACAGCCTTCATACCAGCAGGTGACCTGCCGCGCCATGGCGTTGTCAGGGGTATGCCGGAACTGGGTCAACAACTACACACACTTTACTGTTGCGTCAATGTCAATCCTCGTGAGCTCATTA
>JAABUO010002561.1_pt1 | contig 22070 bp, 25 predicted proteins | sample 5559291 | NCBI WGS metagenome assembly JAABUO01 (sample SAMN10711878, study PRJNA513372) | rock metagenome | isolation source: Antarctica rocks | place: Antarctica: Victoria Land, Finger Mt sud
ACAGGAGTGGATTTCATAGGCTCTAACCCAGCTATAGACCCTATGTTGATGATCAACCCATCCTTCAGTGACAAACACCTGTTGTGTCAGCAATTGATACAAGCAACATCACATGTGCGCCTTGCGGATGGCCCAGACTGTAGTGTTACATAGATTATCAGGTCCCTAATGCAACCTGTGGGTTCTGCTGTAGTCCTGCACAGCTACAACATATTCATGACACATCTATTGAGACATCACTAAGCTGCTTACAGTCCACTTTGCTGGCACAGTGCCTTGAGAAATTGCTATGGAAGCAGGATGGACTGCATGAGCTGCGCCAATTTGCAGGGACTGGAGCCACTATATGGCAACTCATGCGAGGTGAAAGATGTCATCATGCAGGTGGCAGTGCTGCATGGTTACGGCCAGACCACAGTCTGTACTGTGCTGCCTTCTGCCATTATCTGAGTGACAAGCACAGTGCATGACTGTTAGGCATGTAATCACGTTTACCTTTCGCTTTACCATGCCAGGGGAGAAGGCATGGGTCAACGCCATGGGTGCCAGCACATTTAGTTTCAAACACCTTTCCCAATCAGTCATGTCGCCTGCAGCACTAGTGCACAATGATCAATTGGAAGACACTCAAGCCTGTTCACGATACGGCCAGGTAGGGCAGCAGGCACTTCAAGTCTTGCTCGCACAGGGTGATGACTATTGCAGCTTGACCAGAAGCTGAACAGGTGCAGTCCTGGTTTGCTGCTAAGCTCAATTGCATGGAACGCTGCTGTTGCAGCAATTTTGCAACATAGAAGGACAGCAACAGGCTCTTCATGCTGCAGCTGGTGACGACCAAATGTCAGTGACTGCTGCAAGGCAAAAAGTGCATTCACCTTCAGAAGCACTGCCAGACACCATGATACCAGCATTGTTGACCAGCACATCCACTTGCTTATCTGCCAATATCCTCTTGGCAAGGCTGTCAATGTCCCCTGTATTGACAAGGTCAAAAGGGTAGATTTCACAGGCAGCTGCTCCTCGTGATTTGCAGCTGTCAGCTACCTGTGCAGTAACACTCAGAGTGAACTGGTGTCATTGCTGCAGATGCCATCATCAAGGGAGCGTGGTGGAGCAAGCTGGTAGCAGAAGCAAGCAATTGGCTGTACAGCCAACCTGCTGACAAAGCATTGCATGCCTACTTCCTCAAGCTTGTCCTTAGACCTGGCGACCAGAGCAAGACTGGCGCCTTCTCGAGCAAAGGTCTCTGCAATTGCTTTGCCAATGCCTCTGTTCCCTCCAGTAACAAGGCACCGCTTGCCAGCTAGAAGACCGCCTGACGCCATGGTTACAGGTCTTGACCTTAACATGCAGCGGACGGATGGCGAGGAGTAAGCAATTGTGTTCACCATATTGCAGGTTTGCACGAAGCCAAATGTAAAATGGACGGGATCGGTGGCAAAAAACGCTGGAGCGTCAACGCTTTAGCATGCGCATGCAAAGACCCAAGTCGAGCCCACCTCACAACTTAACGCTTCACGCTGATTTGTAGGCACAGTGGGGTGACTTATTGTGTTGGGTGTTGGGTGTTGAGCCCTTCCCTGCCGCCTGTTGCCTGCAGCTGTTCCCTCATGCATGCATGCAACATATGTGGTCAAACAAAGCTTTGCAAAAGTCAAACGCTACTGATGTATATGTTGTTGACAGCCTGGCTCATCGCAGCATGCTACTCGGCTAGTTGTATGTGCCCTGCTATTCTCATGGACACGCTATGCACGAGCTTGTCCTCGTAAGTTCGAGTGACTGGGTGCTGAAAGGAGAGGGAAACGCCAACGCGGTTTTTGGCTACGCCGGGACTGATCCAGCTTTGGTCAGTACAGTGCTGCTGATGCAATGGTTATGAAGCAGACAATGAACCACCGATACGACCCCTTTGGTCTGACTTCAGATTGGAAGGGTTATTCGAGTTCGTAAACAGCCTGCAGAAGCTGCAACAGAACACTTCTCTGACAAGTTGACTAAGGACCTGTGGGGTAGGTCGTGAGTTCCACAGTGCACTCACATTCATTGTGAAACCTACTCTGGCTCAAGGGACTCCTAGGACTGCAGGCCCAGATGCAGAGCAGCTGAGTGATGTTAGCCAATACTTTGTGCCAGCTCTTGGGTCCAAATACCTTGCAACTGGAGTAAGCTGCGTGGCCCTTCCAACAAGTCCTTGGTACCAATGCACGATCATGATTCACGTACTTATGCTTGCCAGATATACCTTGAGCAGGCATGCAAAAGGAACGACTGCATTGAAGACGTGCAGTACTTGTTCTCCAGCATACCTGACATTGGCTGACCTCAAGTCATGTACAGAGTAAACAAGCAGTGTAGACCAAGCATGCATTAGGCATGTTGATCAATGTTATGCCTCACATGATGTTTGTTTCGTAACCTATCCTATGTTAAGCGGTATGCATGTTGCTCAGGTCCAGATTCAGCTGTCTTCAGACTTGGTTGCTGGATTGAACAGGCAGCTCAAAGACAATCGTCAGCTACACAATCAAGTGACACTGCTGACACTGAATGGCAGCATCCTGCCTGATGCCACAGTCTTCCTGCCAACCGCTTTTGCAGACGCTGCCACAGCCAAGGTATCAGCATCACAGCCGTGTTCTGCCCACAGCTGTGCCTTGCAACATGAGTCAAGTGTACAGATGTCATCTCAGCCACCTTCTCAGCAAAGCACCACTCAACAGGACCTTAACAATGAAGACATGCATGCACAAAGTAAGCATAATGAAGCCTTGGATCTTCAGGGTCCTTGTCAGCCACATGCAAATTGGCAAGCCGGCAATCTACAGACAAAATGTGCACAAGCTGCACATCAGCTTTTGCCTGCTCTGTGTGTTGAGATCAAGCCAAAGTGGGGCTTGCTGCCGATGTCACCTGCAATAGCAGCTAAGCATGCCATCAAGAAGCAGGTCTCCAGGTTCCAGCTGCAGCAGCATCTGAAGCTTGCTCAGGTAAGCTCTGACCCATCCCTGACTTATCAATTCTGCAACTGTGCTTGTCAGTCAGCATGTGCATGCATTAGTCTGAATCAATGGCAGAAATCGGCTGAGTCAGGTGCCATGGTATGTGACAGCATTGTACACTCAAAAGGCTCGTCTGCATCTCCATGGTGTATTGGATGCCACTAGGTATCATGTGCAACATTGACTGCCACCAACCTGCTCCATGTCTGTGTTCTGCGCTGCACCATGCATTGCTGCTCGCGGACAATGTTCTGCCAATCCGATAAGCAACACATCCATGTCAATCTAGTGTGGGACTAGCTCAGAATTTTTAGCTGGCATGCACATCATGTCCTGTCTCAAACAGTCTGCTAGGACCCACAAAGCAACCCTGACATCTGCATGAAACCCTTCACGCCCTGCAATCGCTTTGCAGGGTAAAATCAGCAGCATCAGCGCATACAATCCTTTAGACCTCTTTTCAGGAGAAGCTTCCAGGTTGCACAAGGCCCTTGTAGCTTTGATTGCCAATCCTCAAAACAATTTGAAGTTGTTTGTGGATGGCAAGCCTGTGGACACATGTGGTCATACTGCCCAACTGGACTCGACTGCATCACTTGTTGAAAAGGCATTTGGGTTGGACAGTGACTCCATAGAGCCTGGAGATGCCGTTGCTTTGCTTGCAGATGTCCTCAAGGACATACTGCTGAGGGAAGGTATGACATGCTGCTGACACCTCTTGCATTGTCACAGTGTGCTCCTTCGGAACAGCATGTACTCATCCAATGTTTCTCTGCTCTGGATCAGTAATAGATTGCTGTACAGTGCAAAATCAGTCTTGCGAAGTCTGGTAGCTGTACAGGCAAGGGTGGTGTAGAGCATGCATTTGCTGCTTACCTCCAGACATTGCATCACTAAGTGGGCCGCTCCGCTTCCAGCCTGTTCACAGCAACTTCAAATGGGCATGAAATGCCCAGGCATTAGTTGCCAAAACATTTCATCAAATTGAACGGCTGTTAATGAAAGACAGACATTCAGGCAAGATGGGTAGCCCTGCCGACAGAAAGCACCCCAAGAAAGGCACTTAAGCGGCATAAGTGGGCTGTAGATTTTGCAGACCACAACCGCTTTGCTGTGCCTACAGGTGTGCTACAGAAGCTACTCAGCATACAGGCACTTGATGCGCATGACATTGAGGGCATCTACCCCTTGTATCACCATGTCTTGCAGCAGCTCAGATCACAGACTGACAGTCCCAATGTGGTTCACAATCAGACTCCATTTGAGGGCATCAGCTCAATGTCTGAGTTGTCTGCCTTGCAACCACAAAAGGCGCACATCATGTCACTCCTGAGGAAGACTTGCTCTGAGCAGATAAGCATGATTAGGGGTTATCTCCTGGCTACCACAGCAAAAGACTGCAGCCTCATGATCACAATGCAGGCACTGCCTGCAGCAGCTTTGCCAGATCACATGGAAAGCCGGTGCCATTGCAGTCAGTCCGATGAGTTCCAGGAAGCATTCGGCTTGGTTGCTATGCCCGAAATTGCTGTTCATGTTAAGTACAAGGTTGCTGTTGTTGACCTTGATGTGAAGCCACATTCGAAGATTCTAAGCCACTACTGCTTGGATCAAAAAATTATGGAACATCAGGCCATGGAGTGACTGATCATGTCTGATGCCGCTGGCTAATGCAGTTGTACCACGAGCTATTCACATGTCAGGAGCACTTTTGCAGCCTGATGTGCATTCATCTCTTTGAGATAAACACTACTTGAAATAATCACCGAAATGCTTAGTTACGGATATCACTTCAAATGAACGTCTCCTGTGAAGCATGACAAAAAGGAAGCACGCCGTCTTGACAGCTGCCAAATATGCTCGATCTTGCAACCTTGCATTGCTTTGAGTAGTACAAACTCAGCCTGAAGGCAAACCTGGTTTAGGGCATGTAAGCGCTCCCATTACTTTGCTGAGCGTCAGACCAATCGCTCAGCTTCAGAGACGGCTGGCAGCCCTCAAACAAAATTGCCCTTTGTCAACATAACAATATTGACATTAGTGAGACACAAAGAGTAGACATGGATAGGTCTGTGACAGGTTATCAGGTTTAGAGCCTGACGTGTAACATAATTCTGAGAGCAGCATGATGCAGAAGGGAGAGAAAACATCCCCAGAAAAATGCATTATGCAGCAATAGCCTGCAAGCCAGCTGGTCTCGTTTAAGATCCTGCAACCAGCCCGAGGTCCCTTCAGCATGAAGGACAGCTTGGTGCTACAAGACCTTGCAAAGCAGCCCTGATCAGGAGAAGAGGGTGCCAGCGCAAAGCAGCATACAGAAGTGCATCTGACTTGCAAGCAATCATTAGGCTGTTTTACAAAAAGCTGCCACACATGGTCTACTGTAGTACTGGAGCAGATTTGCTACAAGCTGCAGACTTGTTGATGAGACTGTCAAGACTGCTGACAGCAGTACCTGCCATCAAAATTGTTTGCCCTCAGATTGGGACAGCTGTTGCCTCTCACTAGTTTGGTTTCATATAAAGGTGAAATGTTCTTCCCAGAAATAGCTGAAATCAAGAGCTGAACACACTCTATTTGCTCCCACGCTTTGTGGGGTCAAAGTTTGAGACACCAGTGACCGCTGTTACGATAAGGACTGCGATTGTGCCTCCGGCTACGACTGAGTACAACAAGTTCTTCAGGGAGGGGGTGACGCCGGCCTCTGCCATTAGTGGGTTCGCCATTGCTGCTGCTAGGCCTGTTGTGACGGCGACTGGAAGCTGGTACTGCCTCTGCTGGCTGCTGCTGCACGGAAAAACATGCCGTGATGTATAAATAACGCAGGTCGTAACAAGAACGGTTCGAGACAGAGTGCAAGATCACTAGTATACCTGGCCATAGTTGTTCTGCTAACGCGGCACACGGTCCTTCTCTGTGCTGGTAGAACTGTAACGCACAGAAGAGGGTCAGTTAGGTCGGCCAAGAGCAGTGCAAAGCATATGCACAGCCTGAATCTAGAATCACCTGCCACTCCGCTGATTGCCTTTCTTGTCACCACCTGGCGAGTGGCCAAGGCGGGAGTTGAGGTTGCTGCAAGCACGCTAGCCACCATGATGCCTGATCGATGAGCAGCAGGGATTATCGCTGACCTGCGACGATGTCGTTCAGGTGCACTGTTGTCGGTTTCGTTAGTCGGTGACTGCTATCTGCTGTAGTCTGTGATTGGGTCGATAAGATCTAAGCCCAGATTCCCGAAACGCTCACGATCAACTTATCCCCACGAGCCAGCAAAATTGAAATTGTTTCCCTCTCCTCAGCAGAGATCGCCCAATCTGGTCTTGCTTCTTGCTCAGACCAACAAGCGATTCTTGCTGGTGCCTCGAAGATGTTTGCTTGATGCTCGCAGCCTTCGTCCGGAACCAAGATACGCTTGGCAAACATAGTTGCTGGTCAGATAGACTGCTGTGGAAGCCTTGATGTGGATGGACTGTCGCGAAGTGTGAGTAAAATCATGTTCCAGTAAACACAAGCAGTTGTGATTCTGGCACATGTTTGAGTTATAGCAACAGCAGCTCTCTCGTCAGTAGTGTCTGTGCACTTGGAAGATAAAACTCTTGCAGTGCACATAAGGACGGACTGGCACGAGCAGCATACACGAGCGCTCTGTAGACTTGCCTGCAGAATCAGCTCAGGTGTCCACGCTGATCATTTGAGACTCAGCTGCTATGTTTCAACAAGCTGTTTTGTTGTAAGGCCGTGACTGTACAATTTGGCAAGCAGGGAATTAATGCATACAAAATGCCCCAGAACATTTGGCAAAAGATCTTTGTGATGATGAACCGTCTTGAAACAGCAAGGTCCTCCTCAGACGCAGCCATTACCCAGGGGTCATGTACTCAGGCCGACTTTGCGGCTAGTATGCCCAACCTTCAAGACTGCTCTTGGAGCAGATCCGCAGCTTGCAGTTTGGCAGTGTACGTGGTACAGACAATATGTTGCAAGTAGACTTAAGTCTGCTATATGCTATGACCATGCTGAAGCAGCTTAGCATCAGTTTTGGATACCAGAATGTGATTGTCTCACCAGGACTAACTAAGTTGAAGAAGCTTGCATACCTTGCTTTTGAAGGTACTCTTGGACACACACAGCAGTCAGAGCTCAAGCTAGATGTCGCCTGACAGGACATGCAAGCGTTACAAGAGCTGGTCATAGTGGCGTGCCAAGTTCACTGTGATGTCAGCATCTCAGGAACTCTTAATGTCAACTGCTTTACGAGCACCAGGCTCAAAGGCTGCAAAATGAAAGTTCTTTATGCATAGCATTTGCGATGCTTGTGTATATGTTGGCCATGCAGCGTCCTGATGTAGAGATTATTGTAGATTGCAAGTCAATGCGTGAGGCTTGGATGAAACAGTAAGGAAAAAATCCAACAAATGCCTCATGCTTCTCAAGTCCTTGACCTAGCTTCCCTTGTTGCCCTCAATATTTGCATCAAGGCGGCATGAACTACTTTCATGAGGCATACTAGTTTGCCACGTCGTGCACTCATACACATATGTGTACATGCAGCTAAGTTGCAAGCGGACGCTGGCAACCTGATTGCGTAATCAGCAGATGTCGTTGCATGCAGTCAGAGGAACCATCACACTATACTACACATGTACAACTGCAGCCTTTAGTGTAATACATATACTGCACAGAAGTACAAATTGACATGTACTTGATGGACAAGCCGATCAACACAAAACAGTATAGAACACGCATCAAAGTATCACACCACATGCAGAAAAAGGCCTACTGAGTCATTTGCATAATATATTTAATGTTGTCTTTGCAGCCAGCAGCTCTTCAGCCGAAGATGACTTCTTCCATACTACAAAACAAGCTAGGATTTGATATCACTTAAACACCAGAAACAGCAATTCTGTAAACCCTTTGGACACTTCACCAGGCTCTGCACATCAGTGCATCCTTGGGGACGTGTATCTGAGATCCTATCTATCAAGGAAACCCTTTGGACAATCTAAAATTACCTTAGACAAACAGTCTTGCAAGCAGGGCAGCTCAAACTGGGAGCATGTCGCTGTACTCTCGCAGTTGCTGTATCTGCTGCCCTTTCCTCTGCATTGATTCCAGCACTTGGCCAACAGATCGAGACAGATCCTCATGCTGCATCTGCAGTAGAGCACAGTTGTCACAGCCTGCTGCCGAAATGCTAAATACAGGGACCACAGTGCACTTACACTGTGTGCATGCTCATTGCTCACATGCTCTTGACAAGCAGCATGTGGGAGTACCACCCCATTGTCAGCGAGATTTTTCATGTCTGGATGTGGATTCACAGGCCCACTATGCACATCACATTCTACTCTACGTTGTGTACAAGCATGAGCACATACGAGCCATTTGTACTTGAGCATGAGGAGCTGTGTCACTGGCCCAGGAGACAGCAGCCTCACCTCTACGTCTTCCTCATCCGAGCCATTGAGGGTCTGCACAGACTGCAGCAGGTCGGCGTAGCGCAGGTCCAGCACTGCCAGCTCATCCTCCAGACTCAACAACACAGAAGCCACCTGCTGCCTGTATGCAAAATCCTTCCTTTTGTCAACATAGTGTTCAGTTTGGGTGAGTCTGTGATATACCAGGGGACTGGGGTGCCCCTGCCAGGGGCTGCGCCTGATGTTTCCACCTGATTAATACCATTTTGCTGCAACAATGGTGTCTTGCAGCAAGGCGCAGCGAGTGGTAATGCAGGATGCAGAACCACCTGCATGCGCCGATGTGCTAAAGCAAGCTCAATGCTCAGCTGGACTTTGTGTATGAGGATGTGCAATTGGCTGATGCAAAAGTCTTGTCCTATAACATCAGCCGAATGTTAATTCTGTACTCTGTGAGTACAACTATAGCTGCTGCAGTGAAGCACTTTGTGCATGATACCCTGCACGTTGTGACAAAGCATAGTGCTTGTGACAAAGCACCTTGCTTGTCGTCATAATTATGCACAAGACCGGGGTATGAAAGCAACCTTGTTTGCCAGGCCTCTTCCTGTTGCCGGGTCACGATAAGCGCCCTGCACCCATTGCTGCCCTTCCTGGCCACCTTTGCTTCCTGCCCCTGCCTTGAAGCTTTGGTACCTTCTCTTGCGCCACGGCGAGGGACAGCAGGCCCCAACAGCCCTCTGCTCTGCCCTCTGCCCTGCCCTGGAGCAGCTGCCCCTGAGCTGTGCCCTTTGCAGCGCTGAGCCTGTTGCCGCATGCATGACAGCGGCGCTGCTGCCTGATGTCTGTCACAATGGTGTCTATGAGGCTGGGGGGTGGGGCGGGGTAGAAGGGGGGCCGGCAACCTGACTGGCACTGCAAGATGCCGGGGACTGCACAAGCCTGCAGAACACGCCAGGAGCCTTGCCATCTTAACACAACCCAAAGTTGGCATGAATGGCTGGAAATCATACATGCAGGTCAGGTCTGTTGCTTCTTATTCTGGGCAGCCTCTTTTCATGATGAAGTACAGCCTTGTGTCTGCAAGCCCCGCTGAAGTGATTTGGCATTCAGTCTTCTTGACATGGCAGCTTGTCACAAGGGTTTTGGGGGCTTGCATGTTTGCCAAGGTATATTCAATTGCCATTTATCAGGCCGTCTTTGACAGCACGGAACCAATCACGTCAGACAAAGGCAAGGTTGCTGACTCTAGCAAAACAGCACTGACCTGATCTAAGCTTGGAGGGCGGGGTGTTTACAGCAGTGCAGGTGACAGCCTCTGTGGAGGGGTCTGGGGTGGGTTGCTGGCGGGTGAAGGAATCCACTAGGGACTGATTCAACCCCAACACCCTCTCCATACTGTTCTCGGTTCGCCTGCAAAGCATGCCAGACTCACACAATGAGATGTGAGAGCTGACTCATTATTGCAGTCAGCATTGTGCATGCAAACATGGTCTGGTCTGTCATGCTGTGGTGTAAACATACATGCACGTGCACATATGCTGTAAGTATACATAAATATTGTAGCACATAAATAGTGTATACACACAAATAGACATGTAAGTGCAGTTATCACCAGACGGTCGACAAGCAGGGAGGCGGTCGCGTTGCCCATGAATATGTTTGTGATAGGTAGTATGCATGCAGTGTAGACATAAGCTGCAGCTGATGCCCATTTGGACCATCTTATTCTGCATGAAAAAACTGTAATCAGGCCACACAGCTGTGCAAGAACCACAAATGCCAGGCTAGCTGTATGCAGCTGCCAGTGATGAGCGCTGAGAGTGTGCAGTTGCAGACAGTCTGTGAAGGCAGACCTGAGGGCATCTCCCAGGGCTGTGCACATGCCCCTCTCATGGTGCAGGAAGGTCTCTGCCTTCTCTGTAGCCACCCTCATGTCCCCCATCTCCCTGCACACCCCCCCCGCAACAAAATCAGCAGCGTGTTGATGCCAGATGTTTTGTATGGCATGCAAATCTTTGGCAACGCCAAAGCACATCACCAGTATCTGGCATGGCTTTGCCAGCATGTTACCAGCATGTTACCAGCATGTTACCAGCATGTTAGGCATTCTTATGCCTGTGCATTGCAACTGTGCACAGTAGCCCTGCTCAGGCAGCAAGTTATTACTGTCTGATGCACAGCACTCCAAGACCATTACTCTGCCGTGTGCTCAGCTAACCTTTTAGCTTGTGTGACAGTGGTCATGATACTGAGCACAGTCAAGTGGGCATGCCCCAAGAGCCAAAGCTAGCAAACTGCAGAGGCATGCGCAGACCAAGGATGCCGGCACAAGTGTATGCATGAGTCTAAGCGTGATGGAAGCAAAGTGGAAAGCAGAGATTGAAATTCGCAACCTCATTCAAAACGTTGCATTAGAGGAGGTGCAGGCGGTGCCAGGCCGCATCCTGTTGTCGCATTTGGACTCTAGAATAAAATGCCCATATTGCTTTGATTCTGATTCGTAACACAGCTAGGTGCATAAGGTGACAGGAGGGAAGTTGGTGTGACCTAGCATGCTCTGCAGAGGCTTGGCGCAGCACAGAAGCCTCCAGCTTGAGGTCAGCCAGCTGCTGCTTATGCTGCTCCACCAGCGCCTGGGCTGATATACGCTCACCATGCTCCTGCCTCAACTCCTCCTGCAGAACAAGGTGCATAACCCCAGGTCATAATGTATGCACAGCAGCCGCACTGTAGCATACATCCCCAGCTTGGCAGCATTGCTGTCTGCCTTTCAACCCATTATGCTGCCACAACTGCTGCCAATAGCCTAAATGCACACGTCCCAATCAGCAATATTGTCGCTTGCTGCATCACCACCATGGGACTGATGCTCTTCTTCATGCCACATGTAAGGACACTTTGTATGTGTATTGTAGGTGTTATGGTAGCTCATCTGCAGGCGAGCTCACAGGAAAAGGTGGCTAAAGCACACAAGATGATTGTGCATGCCTGCAGGTCTGTGTAGCGCTGCTGGTAGGGGTGTGAGGCCTCAGCTTGAGCTGTGGCAGCCTCACACTTGAAGCTCAGCTCTGACATGCTTCTCCTCAGCTTGGCTATCACTGCGTCCCTCTCCTGCAATGCCAAACAACATACAATGCGCCCCTGTTTTGCTGCATATTGCACAGAGGGGGACTTATGGCATGTGGCAGCCTAACGACGCAATCTGTGAGTGCGGCCTTGGTGGTAACATCAACCCCTCAATGCTGTTGTGGTACGCTATGCAGAGTGTGTACAATACAATGCAGCTGACAGTCTGATGCTGAGCCTGGTCATGGTTAGAATGCTGTCTGGCGGCTGGTAAACAATGCAGTCCTGGCAGCTCTGCTTGAGTTTTGCAATGAAGACTTGCATCGCTTGCAGTAGGCCTCAGCTATGGATGCCTGGTGTGCAGATGTGCATTGACTCTTGGTCAACAACAACTGTTCTATGTAACATGCTACATTGCTCAGAGCTGCTCAAGGCACATCGATCATTGCAATCTGCCTCAGCACAAGCTGATGCTGCTCAGACAATGCTCGGCTGTGTTCAACATTGCCAGGACAGCATGACCCAGACCTTCAGTTGCTGCTCTGCCTCTGCTGTCTTGTCCTTCAGCTGCCGCTGGCATTGCTCAAGCTCCCATTGCACATCAGCTAGCTTTAGATCCAGCTTCTCTGCCTTATGCTCGGCAGCTGCTGCAGCAGCTAGTTGCTGAGCTGAGGCAGCCTCGGCATTCCGAATCATCAGGTGAGCAGATGCCATGCGTGCGCTCATCTGCTGCGAGTACTGCTGTGCATGCTTCAAGTCCCTCCTGCATGACAGTGCACCATGCAATGACATTCTGCTGCCTATTCATAAGACATGCTACAACTGATGGTTTGTTGGCTAAGAACAATTGTGAGTGCAGCATTCTCAGTAAGCTTGAGAAACGGTCATACATGCAGCGCCGCAACAGACCACAACTGCATATGCATGGTGCATTGTGCTTGTACGCTTCATACCTGGGTATCGCTGATGCATTGCAATCATCTGATTCTAAGTGCCATGATGCATAGCACATGATTTCACCAACCTGCTGGTTTCTAGCTCTTGCTCCAACGACACGCTTGCCTTGCTGCTTCTCTCTTGGTCTCTACTGAGCTGAGTGTTCTCATCAGCCGTTGTCTCCAAGGCATCGCGCATCTCCTCAAGCATTGTACGCATTTCAGTGACTTGTTTAGCAAGCTTGGTGCTGTCTGCTTGGCTTTGCTCAAGTTCGGCTTTCTGAGCTTCTGCGACTGTGTGCATCTCGGCACGTAAGTCGGAGCGCTCCTGCTGCAGCTTTGCATTGTCTGTGTACGCCACAGATAGCTGGTCTTGCAGTTGCCTCAAAGCCAGTGCTGCTGCTTGCGAGACATTTTTCGTAGCATACAATGCCATGACGATAGCTGAGGCTGTGCCAGCAACCCTATGCCTGACGGCTTAACCTGTACACATGATATCCGCGGCGCACGGCTGGAAGCTACGTTGTGAACATGCCGAGCATGTACGTTTTGTGTCACTCAGCTGACAAAGACTGCCTCAAGTAGCTGCAAGTTTGCAGGCGTCTGCACTTGGGACGAGGTCAAATTTCGACGTCGCTGCATGCGACCACAGCAACAGATCACTGCTGCACCTGTCCGGTCAAACCTTGGCACTTGAACGCTAGTTTGACCTGAAAGGTAAGGGCGTCCCATGGACAGGACAGGACAGCTCCACAAAACGCCCTACATGTTGTGCTCCTATGGGTGCTCCCACAAACAGTGTGCACAATGTCATTGCACAGGTGGGAGTGTCGTCACTAAAGCTAGAGCTGCTCTATAGCAAACGAGGTGATGAAGATAGCGAGCACTCAAAAACACAATTGTTCCATATAAGCCTTGCTTGAACCTTGACAGGATGGATCTCAGGTACACTTTCCCAAGGATAGACTAATTTGCAGGGCTTGGTAAAACGCGTGAATCATAGAGATATTGAAACTGTATCAAAGGGTTATTCACTGTTTGTTGCATATCAGGCTGTTCAACTACTGTGCAGCCAGCCTTGGCTCTGAAGGCTGCAGAGGCTGAGAATGCTTCATGCATGCCCACTGATATCACACAAACCACTTTTGCCAAAGAAAGTGGTCTAATTGTGTGTGCATCCTCTGCATCAGCTGCAAATTCAAGCACCCAGAAGTCGTTCCAGCGCTGCATTTGAGTCTCCGCCAGCAGACAGCAAGGCCCGAGACACAGCATCATATGCAAAGCCCATATCAACTAGTTGCTGCACCTGAACAAAGCACAATGTACGTCACACAGCTGCAGCGTTGAAATGCATCTGCTCCAAGCCTGAATTGCTTCAAGTCTAAAGTAAACCCTGAAGATGCTTGTCAGGGGATTGCATACCCTTGAGTCAGTTGCGCTTGGCTTGGCTGCATATGTCTGAGTCCAGTCCTTGGCTTGCCGCTGGAACTCTTTGTTTTTGCTCATGTATTGTTTGGCAACAACAGCATCCTGCAGGACAACAAAGTGACTGAGGCGCACCTCTACAGAACATGCTGTGTACGGCAAGTTTGCTGAATTGCTTCAGCTAAATGTTTGCCAGGTCTTGTTTGGCCTGTGAAACAAGCCCTTACCTGAGGATCAGCTGGTTCTGGAGAGGACAATAGAGCTTGCAAGCTGAGTAGAGCTGTTTTGAGCGTCAAGGCTGGAGACCACTGATCTTTCAAGATATCAAGACATATGGCCCCACTGGCACTGCTCACATTGGGATGCCAGACTTTTGTTATGAAACGCATCTTGGGCGGCACAAAAGGATACTGATTGTCTGCAGTCAAGACAGCATCATCACATCATTGTAAACTGGTCCTAAGTCAGTATCAAAGTTTCCTGGCAAAGTGAGCCTACCAAGGGTGATGTCAACAACAAAGTAGCCTCCTTCGTAGGCTGTGTCTTTGGGGCCCTCTACAAAGCCTGTTAGTTTCTGCAAGTTTCCCTCTGTAATCTGAATCGTGACGCCAGAGGCCTTGTCTCGATCAATCTCCTTGAGTTCTTTCTGCACGAAGCCTGGAAGTCAAAAGCAGTTCCGGGCTCCCACAATCAACAAATCAAGTTGCGCAGTACAGGGGCACCTGAATCCTCCCAAAATCGGCCATGGGAGTAGTGGCCGCACAGATCAGAAGACAAGGGTGCAGTCAAAAGGATGGTTAAATGGGGCCAAGCTACGATCTTGTGAGCTGTGCATTATGCAGCAGAGTACATCAATATCGCATGCAACGCGTGGGTTTATGGCTGATCTGCAGCGGAGCGCTGAGTGTCCGGTTTCACGATTCAAGCCATGCACAACTACATGGGCTGATTTGGGGATGATGTGACCACGCTTGGGATATGCAGCTTTGGGGAAAGGAAGCAAATATTGAACTTGTTTGCGTGTCGCGCATTGCATACAGCATTCCATGACCCCGACAGCCTTGCATGAGATCTTGATGAGCCCTATCCAAGCTGACTGGCACAAACCAGTTGAGTACTGCAGCAAATTGTGATGAGTAAACCCACGTCAAATCAAATTTTGTGATCCAGATAGAGCTTTATTAAGAAAATCAACCTGTCTGCCATAGCAGATGCTGTTGAGCGCAGCAGTCAGACCCAGCTGCAACAAGTGCTGGTGAAGATGGCAACCACAACTGTGTGACTGCTCAGGAGGTTGCCATCAAATTCACAGGCTATGCATGCATCTTGTTGTGCATGGGGAAAACAAGACCATATGTCTAAAACAATCAATACACTACCTGTGTAAAAGAAGCACAAGGCAAAGAAAGAAAGGAAGGAAAACAACAGCCCAACCATACAAAACAGGCTTCTATGCTGGCAACCGTCGGTAGGCTACTCCACCGACACAAACTGAAAAGGAGAAGACTTCTGCTTTGCATTGCCAATCAGCTAAAGCCTGCTCAATCACCTGCTCACTCACACCAATAGGCTCTTTGCAGAGAGTCGCTCAATGCTGAGCGTCACAGAGACAACACACTGCATATCGGTTGCAGGATGGCAGCCGAAAGTGCCATCAGTAGCATGCCTTGTCAGTCTGGTCTAGGAATCAAAACATCAAGAACTGATTCAGAATGGATCATCGGACAAGGAAGCCAGGCAGGGTGGCTGTCACGGGGTGGGTCAAGAGCCGGCCCCAAGCGGCCTTGTGTACACGGGCCCAAACATTGTACACAGTCCTTTTGGCAGACTAATTTTCAGATGGCCTCTGCAGGGCTAGCGCCTAGGCCAACAGCTGGGTCAGGTAAGTGCAGTGTTGAAGCAATGATTTTGCAAGCTTGCTTGGCGCTTGGTCTATCTGATGGTACAGCACTGAGGCAGCTGGTGATGAGTTCTTCGATGATCTGGGGACATTCATTGGGGACTGAGGTCCTGCGCAAGAAGCCGCGACGCGGGGTCTCCTGAGTTACGATTTCCCACAGGACCACCCCAAAGCTGAACATGTCAACCTGCAACAAGCAAGGCTGTGTGTATGCAACCTGAGGGCATATCTGGAGGCCCTAGCGTGCCGGTTGCAGAAACATTTTCCGGCCCCACTTTGCTGCACACCTAGCTTCAGGACTCAACAAAGAGCGCTGCTTTCTTTGAACCAACAGTGCGTCTTGGCTACATTTCTGTTCTATCAAGACTCGTCAAGTGCACAATTTGATGTCCAGATGTCTGGTGTCGCGCCCATGCAAGAGCATTATGCATGCAGGATGGACACCGGCTGACCTTGTCTGTGCATACGTCCCTGGTACCCATGAGTTGTTCTGGTGCAGCATAGGCATACGTGCAGAGCATGGGAAAGCTGAGAGTGGTTGCTGTAGTTTCCAGGATCCGAGAGGTGCCCACATCTGAGATCTTGGCCACTGCTGCGTCCTTGGTCAGCAGAATGTTCTTGGACTTGATGTCATTGTGCACAACCTGCAAATCAGCGTATCAAGATTGAGCAAGCGCTTTTGGGCAAGTGTCATTGTGCTTTGTCTGTCGGCTGCTCGATGAAGGCTGCGCCTGAACCTGTAGCAGCGTCACAGCATACTGACAATACAACTGCTTGCTGCAAACCCACAGTTCCAGGACAACCTAAAACAGAAAGTGTGGGTGGAGCTCGCCCAAAACCATGATCAATAGTTCATGATGAGATGCAGTCACGCTGTGCAAGGGCGACTGCAGAGAGTGAAGTTATGTTGTGTCTCTGCTTGTGCCCAAGAAGGTTCCAGTGTGGCTTGCCTGTTGTGTCCCCTGGTATTGAGTAGTTACATAGGTTAGTTATTAAAGGTTTGTGGCCTCATAGAGAGGTTGCCTACAACAGCGTGTAATTGTACTGCACAACAACCCAGTGTGACTGTACTGCAGAAATGCGAACTCGCAGTTGACACATGCACACGACGTACATGCATGTTAATGTCATGTCCAAAGGCAGAAAACTTTCATTGTGCTGGATATTTTGCAAGCAAGACTACGTCAACTTGCCTTTGACTCATGCAAGACAATTTTGAAACACTGCTACCTGCCTTTTGCTCATGCATGATATCTATCAGACGACGTCACTTGCCTTCTGCTCATGCATGAATACCATGCCCTTGGCGACATCAAGAGCAATGCGGCCTCCCTTCTTGTACCACTTGAACTCCCCAACAGCTGTGGGGTAGCAGTCATGCTGTATGCAAGACAGCAGGTCCCCCCCTTGCATGTACTCAAGCACCAGCATGGGGAAGCCAGGGTCCAGGCAGGCTCCATAGAACTGGACCATATTGGGATCAAAAGACAGCACGCGCAGCAGGCAGATCTCCTGCGGTACATCAACAAACACATGAAATGAACAAACCCATGAGACAATAACAGCACACAACAAAGAGCGTATGATGTTATTCCAAAAGCAAATTGGACTATGTGACTTTGTTGCGCACTGCTTGTTCACTGTTCATGCGTGTAGTCTTTCACATGTAGCAGTACACAATGCAGACCAGAGGCTCAGTGCAATTTAACTTTGTCTGGCATTCTGAGCATCTCCAACATAGCCAAACAAGGGCACGCCTTCTAGAGAGCATAGAATTGGATATGTGCCAGTACACGATGCAAGTTAGCATGTCTCAGTGCATGTTGCTTTGCCTGGCATTCTGAGCATGATGAACATGGCCAACCTGAGCATGATGAACATGGCCAACCAAGGGCACATCCAAGGGCACATCCTCTTGAGAGCATAGATCAGATATGTAACAGTGCCCACTGCAGATGAGTGTCTGAGAGCATATCACTTTGCCTAACATTCTGAGCATGATCAACGTGGCCAAACAAGGGCACACCTTTTTCAGGGCATGAAGTTGGATGGCCTCTGTAGGAGAGGCAGCCAACACCTTGACAGCTACATCCTGCACACCATCTCTCACTGCCTGCATTGCAAACCATTTGTCTGTCCATTGTCTCTTGTCTCTTGTCTGTCTGTCTGTCTGTTTGCCTGCCTGCCTGCCTGCCTGCCTGCCTGCCTGCCTGCCTGCCTGCCTGCCTGCCTGCCTGCCTGCCTGCCTGCCTGTCTGTCTGTCTGTCTGTCTGTCTGATCTGTCTGCCTACCAACGACAGATTGATGATGCAGCATAAGTTCAAAGTGTGACGCTAAGCCTTGTGCCCTGATGTTGGCCGTCCGGTCAGGGCAGAGCTGACTTCCCATTTGTCTGTCTACGCAGATCACAGCAGCCTGCGTTGAAGGCTGCAGCTGCCAATTGTTAGTGACGATACACAATTCACCTTGCCCTCAAGGCAAGGAGGCTGATTCCTGAACAAGCATTGCATCTGGCAGGCGTACAATGCAGACTACAATCATGCGACAAGGTGTGTGGCATCAAATGAAAGCCATGACCTGGCAACATGCATCATGCCTGTAGTAATGTTGTGTCTGCTTTGGGTAATGTAAGGTGTCCAGTCATGCAGCTGTGGTGAAAGCACCTTGCTGAGTGTTCTGCCAAGTCCACTGTTGTAGAAGACATGCCAGCTGCAGTCTACAGTCTACATTCTGCATGGTGATGCACTGAGGTATTGCTGACCTTATACACGACCCCACAAGCACCAGAACCCAACACCCACGGTGATCCGTCAGCTAACTTGCAGATCTCCAGATCAGCCCGCTCAGCCTGAGGGCCTGTGAACAGGTCGACATGTAACCGCCTAGCATACCTGCCAGCATAGCTATAGTCCATTGCCTTGTTCTGCACATGCAAATGCATGTTAGCAGTGCACCCTTACAGGTGGCATGCTCCAGGCAGGCATGAGCGTAAGAGCTGGGGATGGTGTGAATCTCCGAAATTGTGTTTGGGTCAGCTGTTTTGATATGTGGATTCTGTCCATGAATACGTTCAAAGTGTTGTGCAAGCATAGCACAAGAATGTCCAGTGATGCTGACTTTGACATAGCTGTGCTGCACAGGCAGGCTGTATTCTTGCAGCTGCATCATGACAGGCATCACTGCCGCTCTACACAGATCAGAACAACAATATTCCACTTTTGATTATTCTTTTCAACATTGTAAAAAATTGACAACCTCTCTAAGTTTCATAGGTGTGGCTGCATATACAAGTGATTGACATGACATTCTGTCTCACTACTCTACATGCTGACCTGCTTTCTGTATGCATTGTTGATGCTTATGCAAACTGTTACAGCAATGCCAGCAATTGCCTGCCTTGCAGTCATGACTATTGCCAAGTGCACCTTGGGACTTACCTGCTCAGGAGCTACTCTCCTGGTGCCTAGCACTGAGCTGAGCAAATGGGGCAGGCGCTTGATAGCCCCTGCCCCATGGTACAGAGCTGCCATTGCCAGCAGAGTTGCAAGGCCTGTCATGATGGTAGGTACAGCCATGGACCTGCAGCATCAGACTTTGTCTCTGCGTAACGCAGGTGGTCACAAATGGACCCATTCCCCCCGGCCGTAAACCACGAAATGACATAAACCACGAAATGACAAGAACGAAATGAAATGGCCCAGAGGATGTGTGGTCAGGATTGATCATGCCCAAGCTGCGGTAAACGACTTGCATGTGATCAGGGTGTCATCCTTTTTGGGGTAAATTTTTGCTTCAAAGTAAGGTACAGGCTAACTGCCTGCAGGCTGGATATGGTCATTGGTACCACAAATCTGTCAAGCTGTAAGCACATCTGTGCCCTGTGCAGTCAGGCATTTGCCGCCACATACACGGCGTAACAGCAACCATCAGCTGATAAGACCAGCTCACGTTTGACAAGTCAGGCAGCTTGTCCAAGACTGCATTCATCAGGCATGCTGCCGAACAGCCAGCAGCTACTCTCCAGCCTTCAGCTACAGCTCAGCCAGATGCACGTTGTAACAGATTTCACCCACGGATATTGACACACAATGCATTGTACAATCCATCACAATCCTCAAGCCCACATGATCCCCAAGCCCACATAATTTCTGAAGATTGTGATTCAGGGTGTGTGCCAAGCACAGCGCCTTAGAGGCAGTTGCAAAAAAGCCACATGCATGTATGTATGCAGCAATGACTTGCCTGAGCTGCTGCCATGTTGAAGGCGGCCCCAGCTGATGCACCACCTGATCTGCAACTGTTTCATTGGGGCAGGGCAGGAGGCCTGTGATCATCACCCTGCTCACGTTCAGCCCTGCCTGCCGCAAGCTGTTTGTGAACTGCTCAGAGTAAGACACAATCACCTGCGAGTGCAGAAATATTGGTCAGATCCCTCCTGATGAGGCCACGCCATGGCAAAGCTGTACTTGTCTATCAACAACACATGCTCTGCTGGAGCTGGCAAACTTGAGAAAGCAAGATAGTCTTTGGTATGCCTAGATGTGCAGTAAGCTGGTCACTGTGCATGTGCTAAAGTGCTGATATGTTGCAATAGTCAAGTCAACCCGGCTAGTGCAACATGTCAGCATCCAGAAATGAGCTTGATCAATGCACAACCTTGACGACAGAGCACCCCACTGGCAATGCAGACTCAGGCACACAAGAGCTTTGATTGCAGGTATAGCCGCAATAGACGCAAAGCGCTACAGCAGCTCTGTCTATGTCTTGACAAGTAGCGTTCAGATAGCTGCGTACTGTGTCCAAGCCCACGTCTGTGATGCCAGTGCGAGTCACGATGGTCAAGGAAAGGCTAGCACTCTGCTGATCTACATTGTGGCTACAATCCTGAAGCCGGAAGAACTGGTTGACCACAAAGAAGTGCTTCTCCAGCTGCCTCAGGACATACATCATTAGGTTCTGCTTACCAATCGTCAAGGGCGCTACATCTGGACCATACATCTGCACCACAACATTCATTACTGTGACAGTAAATGTAGGTAGTACAGCGACCAGGCAGCAACCAGAGTTGTGGCACTGGCTTGTGAAAGGTGATGGCATGCAGAAGAGCCTGTGTGGTAAGTGTCTGGGCTGCCTGACTGCATACGCAAGTACACTCTGTAACATAAAGCAGTGTGGTTATGTGTGTAAACATGGCCATGACATGGTGTGCATGCTAATCTGGCAAGTGCAAACATGCGTTTCTTCTTGATGCATGCTATACATGCCATGCGTTGCAGATTGGAAATTGACTGCTGTGTCTTGCAGCATTGCAAATTGCCATGACAGTCACAACGACTTGATCAGCGGTACAGATCAAGGCATGAGTTGGTGCTTGAGACTGGCCTTGAAGACCAAGTCTTCAATGCATCTGGCCTAACAGGAGCCAACACAGGCTGCCCAGGCAACAGGTCAGCTGCAAGTCAGCAGTAAATCAGCTTGCTTGGCATGCCAGAGGCATGTTGCCCACCTGTATGATGAGTGAGACAGCAGTGTAGGGCATCCACTGGGGAACGTGTTGCGCCAGATGTGGGTTGTGGATGATGTGCTGTTCCAACTGTGGCAGCTCCCTCTGCAATCAAGTCAGAACAGTCAAACATACTGCCGTGACCAAGTCTGTGCCTGTGCTACATTGCATCACTTGTGTAGGCTACCCAAGCCAGCTTGATGCTTGGCAATGCTGTTGGTGTTTCCTTGTTGGTGTGTGCTTGGTGTGATTCATTGTGGCCGACTTCAGCTGCTTGGGGTGGCTGCAGAGGTCCACAATGATCTGCAGGCAGATGACAGGAAGAGGCAGGGCAACTCACGGCACAACCTGATTCTTTCATTGACACACATTTGTTGTGTGCATGCGATGCAAGGTGTTGTAGTCCACCGGGCAACTGTGCAGGCAGACAATTGCAGGGCAACCAATGACAGTGATGTTGTTCGAATATTGCTGTGGCATATACAATTCTGCCCTGGAGGTGGCGAAGGTCGTGCAAGACATGCACTTGTCCAGCAGGTCTTATGGGTGGGTCACACACCTGAAGCCCGGCATCAGCAAACTGTGGACCAGAGGTTGTTGGAATTAACGTAGTCTCATGACCAGAGGTATGAAAGAGTTGCGGTCTATGGACACCTCCAGTAGGGCATGCACAACGTCATACTGCTGAAAGGCTGCCTCTGGCTGCAGGCCCAGGCAGGCTGGGCAGTCAGAAATGGCCTCCTTCATGCTGAGTGGGAAGATCTGCACCATGCAGACAGTCCTGCATAGTTCTGCAGGGGCCTTGCCTGCACACAG
>JAABUO010002565.1_pt1 | contig 22059 bp, 15 predicted proteins | sample 5559291 | NCBI WGS metagenome assembly JAABUO01 (sample SAMN10711878, study PRJNA513372) | rock metagenome | isolation source: Antarctica rocks | place: Antarctica: Victoria Land, Finger Mt sud
TGTGTCGTAACATGCCGAAAGGTTATCTGGAAGGCCAAACGGCTGCCCAGATCATGCTAGAGAAGCTTGATCTAGACAAAGCACTTTACAGGGTAGGTCTAACAAAAGTTTTCTTTAGAGCTGGCGTGTTGGCGGAGCTTGAAGAGCAGCGTGATACTCTTATCCGAGTTATTATGTCCAGATTTCAGTCCGTCGCACGAGGCTTCACACAACGAAGAATTGCGAACAAACGACTCTATCGGGCTGAGGCCACTAGAATAATCCAGCGAAACTTTGGAGTCTACATCGGCCTTTGTAATAACCCCTGGTGGCGGCTTTTCGTACGCATGAGACCTCTGCTAGGCGCCACAAGAAGCGCCGGTGAGGTCAAAAAGCGCGATGAGATGATTCAAAAGCTCGAGGTTAAGATACAGCAAGAAAATACCGACCGACAAAAGCTTGAGGAAGAGCGTAGAAGAACAGAAACCGAGGTACAGCGGATCCAGCAAACTCTAGAAAGCGAGCGATCCCTTGCACTTGACAAAGAGGAGATTTTCAAACGCCTGCAGCAACGAGAAGCAGAGTTGAGCGAGAAACTTGCCGGCGCAATCGAAGACCAGGAACATCTCGAAGACCATCTCGATGAGCTTATCGATGCAAAAAAGACGGCAGAGGAAGAAGCCGACAAAAGGCGGGGGCAATTAGAGCAAGCCGGTCAGATCATTCAAAGGCTAGAAGCCGATAATCACGTTCTCTTAGAAAAGGTTGCAGGGCTGGACGAACGCATCCTCGATGTCGAGAGGGCTAGATCCGAAAAGAACGATACTCATGAAGCGTTGCTCCGTGACAACAAAATGTTACGGAGTCAGTTACATCTTCAGGAGCGCAAGGTCCAGGATCTGGAGACTAAACTCCTCAAGACGGATCAGGACCTTGATGTCAAACTTGCAAACACCACAAAAGACCTTAATAGTTATCGGAAGCAGATAAAGGAACTCCTCGACGACAACCGCCAGATTCGACAGCAGCTGAACGAGCTGTCATCAACTTCAACCGACTATGAGGACATGGTAAGGCGTAAGGAAAGCGAAATCGCTGTTCTCAAGGCAGACAATAAGAGACATGAGGCGGAACGCAAGATATTAGAAACTGAGCGAACTACACTTACGTCTAGGCATGACAACATACAGAATCGGCTCCGCGAAATCCAATCTGAAGTTGATACTGCGCGGTCTCAGAAAGCGCAGCTAGAACGTGAGGCTGCAGACACGAAAAAGCTGCTAGATGCGAAATTGTCCGAAGATTTACATGCCGGCAACAGCCGCAAAATTCTAGAAGAGCAGATCAAGGACCTTAAGTCACAGTTGTTCCAAGTCCAGGCAGACCTAAGCCGAGAGCGACAATCGAGAGATGACGTTCAAATGTTAGCGGATCACAAAATGGCGACTTTGAAGGAAGAGTATGAGAATTTGAATGAATCAAAGATCATCATTGAAAAAGAACTCTACGTACAGCAAGATACTCTTCGTCGTGCCGTGGAAGCGCGTTCAAGTGCCGAGAAAAGCCGTAAAGAACTCCAAACCGAACTCAAAAAGTTGCGAGAGCGCTTTCTGGAGGTAGAAGCTTCTAGGCTCGAGGTCGAGACAGCAATGGAACGAAGCATCTCTCGCCAGTCAAACGAGAGGCAGGCGGTTTTGAGGAAAGATCTCGACAGCAAAACCCATGAGCTAGAGGAAATGGAAGCGGAAAAGGATCGAGTGGCGAATGAAGTTCAGAAGTTGACGAAGATGATATCGGATTCAGAGAACTTCCGCCTACATCATGATCAACACAAAGAACGCTTAGAAAGGGAGTTGGTAACGATCAAGGGCCGATTGACAGCCTCGGAGAACGACAACCGGGCATTGCTGAACAAGGTCCAGCAGAAGAACCTTGACATTGCCAGATCCAATTCCAGAGCCGGCGAGTCACAGAGATCACGGATGGCACAACTTCAAGTTGAAAAGACAAGATTGGAAGAGGAAAACAAGAACTTAGTTCGTCAATGTAACGACGCGCAAGTATCGATTACGTCTCTCGAAAAACAAAAAGAGAAGCTTGCTCTTAGCCTCGAGGATCTGAACCATGAAGTAGCCCGAGAGCACAAGACCAGCCGCACTGCCGAAAAGTCCATGTCGACTTTGAGTATCCAGCTAGCTGAGGCCAACCGCAGCCTGGAAACTGAAAAGCAGCTCAAGACCCAAGCACAGGCAAATAATCGGCAGATACAGACTTTTCTGGACAATGCCAATGCGGAAATTCAAGAGTCCCGCCAACAGATTGTAACGTTGCACAAGGTATTCGTTCCGGAAATGAAAGAAATCCAACCCTCTTGGGAATCGGTAGCACCGCGTCTTCCTGACTATCTTAACCTAGCTGGCCAATTGGAAGCCTCCCAGCAGGCGCTGAGGGTAACTGGGGAGAAATGGACAAGAGCAGAAAATCAGCTTGCCGAGCTCCGACGTCGCTACGAAGACGATGCGGCCGAGATCGACAATCGCCACTCAACTTCCAAGCGCCAACTGCTCGAAGAGCTCAATCAAAACACCATTCCCACTCAAAGGTCGCCAAAACACCTTCGCAAAGGATCGGATCTTAAGCCGTATTCCAATACAACTACCCCTGACCGCCGTTATATAAGCAATGGAACCAACGACTCTGCTCGGTCTGATCGGACAGTAGATACCATTGCGTACAATAAACGCATGGATCTTGCTGCTGAGTTGGAGATGGTGCAAAATCAGCTGCAGATGTCTGAGATGCAGAATCGTCATCTCCAAAGCCAGCTCGGACGTGCCACGCCCTTGAAGGATTCATGGCAGGATGAGAGTCCCTCTGTGAGACGAGTGCAGAAGCTTGAGAAAGAGAACAACCGCCTACACGACAAGCTCGATGACTCTGCGAAAAAGGTCTCTGCTTTAGAACGAACTTTGCACTCTGGAGAGTTATCGTTACGAGACATTCAGGCGCAATCGCACGAAGAATTGTACAATCTCATCAATTCTCAAGAGGACTCCAGGAAATCGCTACTGCAGGTGTACAACCGCACAGTGGAGGACTTGGCCGAAGCAAAGTCACACTTCGATAACATCAAGCATACCAGGGCAACCCTGGAGGTAGAACTTCGAGATGCACGATCAGAGCTTCGTGAGATTACTACTGCCAACGAACATGAAGCATCAAGTCGGCAACAGCTATTGCAAGAATTTTCTGATTTACAGATAAGATTGGACGCCGAAACTTCGAAAGCTGCGGATCTGTCATCGAGCCTCAGCCTCTACAAGCGTAGAGCAGACGAGTATTTCAGTAAGCTCGAGCAGGCAGAGATTGCAGTTCTCAAAGCTTCTCGAGCCGAACAATCTGCCAAGGCTCAGGCGCGAGAAAGTGAAGTTACTTGCGCGACTATCATGGCTGAGCGAAAGCAGATGGATTCAATGATTGAAGATCTGCAGAGACAAAATCAGCACTACGAAGAAAAGGTCGAAGATCTGGCTGCAGACCTTGATGGCGCTCTACAAGCCAAGAAGAGGCTCCAGCACGAGCTTGAGGATTATCGAAGCCAGCGCGCCATGGACATTGAGGACAAAGAGACTTCGATGGAGCAGACCAGGAAAAAGTACCAGAATGAGTTCTCAACCCTCACCAACGAACTGGAAATTGAACGTGAGAATGTCATCCATGCTCGATCCGAGACTACTCGCCTACGCGATGAGCTGGAAGAGCTCCGATCCAAGTGGGACGACGAGGTGCTGAATAGCTCCACCTGGGCGAAAGAGAAGTCTAGACTCGAAATGACCTCGCAGGATTTGTCAACCTCAAGGGAAGAGGCTGTTAATGCGCACAACGAAGCTCAAGGCAAAATCGTCTCTCTCTTGTCGCAAGTCCGCAATCTGCGTACATCCATGGACGATGTCGCCGCCGAACGCGACATGCTTCAAAAGGAGAAACGCGGCCTTGAAGCCCGCCTAACCGAAGCCGGCGAACGTCTCGAGGATCTTGCTCGCGGCGAAAGCCCCTCGATGCGCAATGCAGCTGGTATGGATCGTGAGCTACTGGACCTGAAGTCCCAACTTGCTCAAAAGGAGGATGTGGCCGAGGCAGCGGTTGGTAAAATGCGGAGAGCGGAGGCCCTGACTACTGAGATGCAAAAGGATGTGATTGCGGAGCGTGAAACGACCGTGACATTGCACAAGGAGAAAGCGGCGTTGGAGAAATCGGTCAAGGATTTGCAAGGGCGGGTGGTGGATCTTGAGACGAAGTCGTATTCGAGCGCTAGTCAAGATGTTCGCTTCTTGAACGGCAGAATCCAAGAGGTTAGAGATCTTGCCTTTCTCCTTTCTTCGCACTTCCAAGCTAACCTTCCTCAGCTCGAACACCAACTCGAAACCCAAGCCTCCCAGCACACCACGTCCCTCCGCTCCGTCCGTAACGTCGACCGCACCGTGCGGGACCTCACGTCCCAAATCCAGCGGCGCGAGAAACAGGCCGCTCAGCTCGAAGACGATGTCGCCAAAGGCCGAGAAAAGGTTGAGAGACTGCTAGCTACGATTGACGAACTGCAAGCCGAAGAAACGAGAAGCGCACTGGCGGCCAAGAGGGCAGAGAGGGATTTGAGAGAGGAGAAGGAAAAAGGTCTGAGGCTTGAGAGGGAGCTGGGAGGGTGGAAGGGGTTGAGGATGGAGAGGGGGGTGAGTAAGGGATATGACGGAAGTGGGAGCGTGAGGGGCCATGAGAGGGTGGCGAGTGAGACTGTGAAGGGGGCGGAGGTGAGGAGGATGTTGAGTGAGAGTAAGGGGTTTTTGTGAATAGGCGGGGATTGTGTGTTTCTTTTCGGGGAGGGGATGATGCATTGCGGGTAGTCTTGGGACAAAGGGTCAACAGCACATGACGGTGTGGAGGCGAAGGAGTCCGGTCTGGGGGGTTGTATTTGCTGCCTCGTTTATGCTGGGTTTGCGAGAAGCGTTAGAAACGTTTGTACATGTATGGTAGAGATACCGCTGCAGAGGGTTGGAATGAGTAGCTAGAAGTGTATTTTTATCAAGAGGCAAGGATCAATGAAATGATCAACGGGTTATAGGTTGCACTGATTTCGATGATGAGGCTGACGGGTGTCTCATGGGTTTCCTTCCAAGTTCCTCTCTTTGGGATGGGTGTCTTAGATACACTTATTCGATGCTGAGGTCAGGCGTCGGTAGTGTCGCTTGAAGCAGAGGGTGATGGGCAAATGACAAGATTGGTCAGGAATGACGATGTGGTGGAAAGCAGGTAGCGCTGTAGGAATTTCCTACCTTCTCAAACGCGCGTACTATCTCCTCAGCACGATGCCTTCTAATCGCATATACTCTACTATATCTACTCGTATACTGATGTGATAGAGAATTTCTGAAGTTCTCTGAAAGAGAAAGGGAGTTAGGGGTTGGAAGCGTCGCCAATGAAAGTTGAGTGGAAAGGGAATCCGCTCTTTGTAGTACGACATGTAAGATGTGCTCAGTAGGACATTGTTTATGTCGGTAGAAAGTCATCTGTTCAGTAGTACATCGCTTAGGTTTGGAGGGAATTCCGAAATCTTTTCTAGGTCCTCTTCCTACAACTCTAAAACCTAAGACGGTGTTCCAACTAGTGAACCGTCTGGGGAGCTCTTATTAGTTGCGGCCCTCTTATTCGGCATAGACTGTTGCTGTAATTTAGAATTTCCTTGGAGCATGCTCAGAGTTCTGCTAGGTCACGTTCTGTTCCTTATGGCTCAATAGGACATCGCTTAAAGCAGTAAGAAATCTCTTGAAGTAGGAAGTGACGGAGTAGAAGAAGCAATTCAAAATGAAACCTCAGTCCAGCACAAGACTAGATGTGAATTCATGTAAAGGAACAGGAGGATCAAGTAGAAAGAGTAACACGTAACAAAAGACCAAGTAGTAAATACCCCGGTGTGCCAGGAAAAGCGGTAGACCATAGTTTTGAGGTTGTATGAGGTCAAACCCAGCAGGTAGGAATTCCTACCAGCCTAAGTGATGTCCTACTGAGCAAGAGACAGCAGGAGATTTTGGTTTTGTGAAACGAACGGGGTGAGGCATCAGTGTAAAGCAGTAGGAATTCACAATCATTTGGAGTAATGCCCTACTGGGCGCAGAATAATATCAGGTAAGAGGAGTTATATAACATGAAGATCAGGGAGGAAATCATTGATTGTTGCAGGTAGGAAGAGGGTTCATGCTCAGTACTCTACTGTCTCACTGAGAGGCAAAGCGCGTGGGAGCTACAACACGTAAACACGTGATATGAGCTTCCTAAGAAATCCTGAAGGGAGTTCGATAGACCATGACAGATGCCTCTGTGAGCAATTGGTGTAGGTCGAAACTGTTCAGGTTAGGTTATTCATCTGATGTCTTAGACCACCAAAGATAAACAGGTCCAACTGCTGATTCTTCGTCTCCCCGTAGGAGGACTAGTGAGCGAGGAAGAATGAGACATTGACTCTTTTTCCATTTTTCTCTTATTATAACTGAAAACGCGTACGCAAAACCAACACCTTTTCCATGCCGCATTATCAATCATCGATTATTTTTCACCCAGTTTCCCATACTCCCCTTGCCATCTCATCAATCTCCGCGTCAATACCTCCATCATCTCCACACTGCTCAGCTTCCCAAACCCATCCAGGCCATCTTCTAGCTCTGACATCAACAGCTGCCCTAGCGCCTTGTTTCCACCGCCGTGATCTGGTGGGCTTGTCGTCATCGTCCTCGAAGTCATCTCCGTCCCTGCCATTTCCACCTGCGTGCGACTGATGAAGTCCAGTATTCCAGCTACGCGGCGCTTCATGTCGTTCATGCTAGTCCTGTTGGGGTTCATATACCTAGGCTTGGAGGCTTTGCCGTTTTCGTTATGGTTGTTCGAGTGATAGTTGTGGCCGTTCGTATGTGGTTGGTCGTCGCCATCTCCTGATCGAGAGCGAGCGGGGGAGGTATTATTATCTGCATTTACTGAGCCATCGGGACGAGAATCGCGGTCTTTGGTGTATTGATTCCGTCCGACACGGCCACGGCGGGCAGGAGGCCGGCCCGTTTTCTTATGTGACGGTTTGGAAGGGGGTGGTTCTTGTGGAGGTGGTAGGGAGGAGGTAGTGGGGAAAGAGGAGGGGTCGGCCCCTTTGGAGGATGTGGTGCGCGAGAGTGGTTCCTCCGAGGGATCGGAGTCTGAGCACATGTTAGCTGAGGTTATGTACAGGGAGGGGAGAAGTATTGCCGTTACCCTGCCGACGCTCTGCGCGGCCTTTTCGTCGGCCAGCTGCGTCTGCTCGCTCTCTCTCGCGCTTCTCTTCGCGCTCACGAAGTTCCTTGTTCCGGTGATTCCTTGCTGCCGCACCACGTATTTTCTTATACCCACCTTCACCCGATTTCGAGCCTGTATCGCCTTCGTCTTCGGAATTGGCGTCTTGTAGGAAAGCCTTACTATTCGACGGAGAGGATGAGCCTGACCCGGTACGTCGCCGTTTTGTGTCTTCAACGCGCCTGGAGGATGAATTTTCATCAGCCGAACGAATAATGGAGTACTTAATGTAAGGTGGAGGTTTACTGTTCGCTATCGCTACGACTTCGCTTTCCCTTTCGTGCGCTAGTTTCTCCACTTGTGGCTCCCACCTCCTTCTTGCTTTCTTCGATGGCTCTGCGGAGCTGCTCTGCTTCATCGTAAGCAGAATCGCGGCTGTTCATCGTCAAACGGCGTTTGCCCGCTGCAATCTCAGCACTCAGTCGCGAGGCCTTGCTTTCTTTTGATTTCCTGGAAAAAGTTTCCTGAGCTGCAGGTGGGGGTGAGGAGGGTGGAAAGGTCTCTTCCTGTACGGGAAGATAGCGAGAGAATTTTTGCCTGTAGACTCGCACATTAGCATCTTTTGCTGTTGGGATTAATGAAATACCCACCCATTGGCAGTTGAGGTGATCTTATGCAGATCACTTCGGCATTCCTCACAGAAGTATTCCTCTGGACTCATTGCTTCGTCCATGATTCCGACACAGCCACCATGCTGCCAAACCTTGCAAATGTCACATTGTATGAATAGGCCGCCAGCGTCTTCTTGCAAGGTTACTGACGAGACTACATCGCCGTTGCCCTTAGCATTGGGATTGGTAGGGTCACCGGCCTCGACTGGCATGCCTGGGTATTCCGTATGGCCACAAATGCATCGTGTCACCTCCTCCTCGCCTTCTTCGTCTTCCTCATCATCGATAGCAACATTTGTGGTCTCGCTTTTGGCATTGTCCTGGCTACTTCTGGTTCTACGCGGTTCAGGCTTTGTGCAGCCCTCGATTTCTTCGGACGATTGCGATTGAGGAGCAACAGAACTTCGCGGAGACGGAAGCTTCTGATGTGAGCGGACGTTTCGGTCTGTACGGCCTGAAGAGACTGAGGAGGTTGAAGAGTTGTTGTGGAGTGGTGCGGAGGGAGGGGGTTGCGTGGTATGGGCGCGAGAGGACCGCCTAGGCGTCATGACGAGTATATAGCTTCAGAGACTGTAAGATCATAATCAGACGCTCTTTCGATGCTTTATGATCGTAGATTTCTGGAAAATTAATGCCGGGTTTTGGCGTGGCTGTCAGAAGACCAAGGTCTCTCTAAATTGAGTCAACGTCGAGCGAGCGTAGTGCTGGAAATATTATGCTCTCTGAATAAGTTCTCGAGGTTTTTTGGTGTAAAGAAAAGGTCTGTAAGGGAAATATAGTTACGCCAGATGTCGTTCTTCGAGTTGCAGCGCGATAGCGGGTGGAGTAGGGAGTAATTGGTTGTGACCGCGATTTGTACTGCGATTGCGAAGGGCAGCAACCTCGGAATTAACCTAAATGCGCAACCGTCATAAGGCGACGGGCTAACTCAATAGAGACTAAGGCAGCTAAGCGACGGCTTAGGGTTAGCAACAAGAAATTGACGATGTGGAGCGATTGACTCACTTTACATATAACAAAAGTGCATGCTGAGGAGTTTCTACACTACAGTACTACAAGGCGTCGAGTTTAGCATTATCTCATCAGACACTTCCACTAGAGCACGGTGATGCAAGGAAACCTCTTTCAAGTGTAGAAGCTATGACTAGTAGTTAAGGACAATATACCGTTGTGACTGAGATTCGTTGTCGTTTCAGACGTCTATTGTAAGTCTGAATGGGCATACTACAAGTACTTCAATAAGTGACAGCGAATGAGTCTTACTACGATTCAAAAGTAGTACTAATAGGACCGAATGCCTGCTTAGATCCAATACGGAACCAGCTGATAGACATGGAGAATTAAATCAATTTCTTAGAGCTTCATCGAAATCGACAGGAAGAAGTCGTCTCATACACCACTGTCTAGTACTCTACCCAACTAACAAGGAACTTTCGTCTTGTCTATATAGAGGGTTAAAACAACACTGATATCGCTTCGACAGTTGAAAGAAGGCCTTCTCTCGCTAAATCGAATCTATTATTACTGCAACGTTTCTCATGAAGAGTGAATGTATCAACAGAGAAAGCTCAGAGGCGAAACTACCTTAATAAGTTTGGGCCGACATCAATAAACCCTTCAATTCGACGAAATCGAATTCGACGAAATCACTCTCCCCGGTGGTAAAATTCCATTATCGCCTTTTAATAGGGGAAGGCGTCGGTAGTCGGAACCGCCCGAAGCCGTTAGTATAGTGCATTTTACAAGCGGATTTCCTGTGGCTCAGAGTACCTTACGTACTTCGTAATTCGAAGACTTAACCTTCTATGTATACTATCACTGGCCTTGACATCATCACCTTACAGTCTCCAAGACAATACATCGTTGATTGTGTGTGATACTGAAAGAAAACTTCTTTTGTCCTGCAGCTTCTTTCACGGACCAAGGGGGTTGTGCCATCCGGGCAACGGGGGGTGGATTCATCATAGAATTGGTAAGGGAGTCTTGTCTTCTGATCCATAACACTGGGAATCTCCTAGCGTAAACGTCTGATATCACTGCTGCTAAAGCTATGGTATATTTGAGCATTGATTGTTTGTCGACCTCAATGCCCTCAGGTCTGCTAGAAATTGCTGACAAGTGGTTTAATTAAGGAATCCTTACGCAAAGTCCCTCACACAGCGAAGGTGTAAATCCTGAAAGTCGCTGCTTACCACAAATATCATTCTGTACGCGGGGAAAGCTATAGATCTGGCAAACTAGTTGATGTGATGGCGGCCACTATGGGTATGCTCCACTTGCCCACCTCTCCACGTGGAAAACAATACAACTCTATGTCCTCACCAGCTCTATACATAGCTCTTACCAAAACCCGCCAGCATGTTCCCCCTTAGAATACCTTTTGTCGTCATGATTCTTGATTGGCTTCGACTTAAACTGACATTGTGGATTTGGTGGTATTTTACAGACCACGCCTACTCTCCACCCTTTGCCGGAGGGCAGTTCTCCGATACCACATCCCCTATATATCCTGATAGACCCATCCGGCCTCTACCAAAGAGACGTCTGCGTTCTCGACTATCTCCTGAATTTGCAGAATCTATCCTTTCTCAATCTGCACCCACTGCGTCAAAGCCCTTATTTGGTCTACCCTTTGGGGATATGGCGGCTTATCCAGACAGATCTGTATCGAGTGGCGGCATATCAGAGGCAGATCTCAAGCTGGGTGGAATACAGCAGGCCTACAACGGCGGGAAAGCCAACGGATATCAATTCAAGGGCAACAATCAAGATATCCATGGTGAAGATGCCTCAGAGGCTCTGCGTCAGTATCAGGGACAGCGCCAGACACCGCCTGCGGAACTAAGGGGTGCTATGAACGAAGAAGGACGGATGGAAGTTGGAAAACATGTTAAGCCACCAAATGCGCAGTCTGGACCATCTTCCGTAGAGTCTGTTGATGGCTATGATTCTTTCGAGAACACAAACAATAAGAAGAAACGCAAGATTCCGACTTCCGGGACCCTCGGTAATCATCACTCAACGTTGTCGGCTGAGATGGCTCATATGGGAATCACAGCAGCACGGGACATGGAAAGTTTGCAAGCAGAATCTGATGGTGGCGCTGGCCAGTATTACGGTACAGGGAATTCGGCAGTACCAGCTGTGTCCGGGACAGGTATCTCGGGCGCTGGAAGGGGTAGGTACGGGCGTGCTGGGACACGTACTTCTGGGGGAAGGAGCCCTCTCGGCGTATCTATCAACGGATGCAATTCACTACAAGTAGGACGACAAAATTTACAAAGACGAGACTACGCCTCTACAGGAGGGCTTAGCAGCAAAGGTACCGTGCACTTCTCGGAATTTTGGTATTAGACTAATGCGAGGTCAGAGTCTGCCACTACTAATAAGCTAGATCAAGGCATCATATCGGCAGCTATAGCGAATGCGGCTGCGCTATCAGCTCCACCTTTTAACGGCAAAGAAAACGTCAGCCTACTCGACCACCCATCGAACAAAAAGCCTACTGCGACAAAGACTCAATTTACTTTCACCTGCGAATCAGATTCAGCGAAAGGCATGGTGTGGCCTGGGCAGCAGAGTCCGCCACCTGCGGTACCTTACCAGACAATACCTCAGCCGAACACCGCTGGTACTCAGATGGGTCAGAATAATAAGGGTTTTGCTACGCAAGGAACACAAACAAGTCCAAATATGGCAGGCCAATCTCAGCAGAATGGCCCACATCAGACGGGGACCGGGCACCAAGCTCCCCAGCAGACCAAGAAGCCCCGTCGTCCTTTAGCCAAGCAGTACGTTATGGCAGCACGTCAGCGGCGCCTGCAACAGGACTACAATAACTATCATCATCCTTTGCGGCCTGAAGATATATGGATCTGCGAATTTTGTGAATATGAAAGCATATTCGGTTCACCTCCTGAAGCTTTGGTCAGACAGTACGAGATAAAGGACAGGAGAGAACGTAAACGTCTTGCCGAAAAACGACGACTTCTCGAGAAGGCCAAGATGAAAGGTAGGAAAGGAAAAAAGGGAAACAAGAACGTGGCGAAGAATGCTAACGCTGCTACGCAACGCCAACCACCGGCTCAAAAGCCATACCCTGATCAGCAAACCGTGGACCAAGAAACCATGCAGCACCAAGGGACTCAAAGCGAAGAATATCTTGCGGACGATTATGATGACGACCCTTTACCTACGCCAGCTGTTATGCCTCAAACTCCGTCAAAGATACCACAGCCGATAGTCCAGAATCATAATCAAAGCCTACGGGCTACGACCGGCAGTGTGGGCGCGCACAATGGAAACGCTATAGTAGGACGAGCAGCCTAAGGTTCATACATTTGGTATCTCCCACCTCTGTTAAGGAGTGCATTAAATGTCTTCGTCCTGAATTCGTCTGGTCTGGCGACACTGGTCTCCAATAACACCTCGAACCAGTTGTTGCCCTATTGGGACAAGAACTACGTTAGAGCCACTCCTTCCGAATCTCCCATAGGTCGTACGTATAGTTGCATTGTCGTCTTTTGCATAGCGGGCAAGATTTTGTTCTTTTCTCCAGCATTCTACAGCATGACAGTTTTCATTTCCTATGTTCTGCACTGAACATTCCCCACTCTATCACCATAGAACGCACCCATTCACACGACTTGTACATCTTCATAGGCACATAGGGTAGCATCGCTTGCAGAAACCGCCCTACAAACAGCGACTAGAGGTCGAGAACTCGATGGCTCAGTAGATAGATGCAAGAAGAGGGGCACCTTATAAAATAAGAACTCTTTTGCCAATTTGCTCTCGTAAGCTTCAATGTCATGTGAATTGCGCGCAACTAATGTAACTCGCATAAAGTACCTTGGAGGAATTGAACTACGAGTAGGGATTAGCGCGCCTATGCTCCGCCTCTGACCCCGTCCCGTATGAAGCCCAACACCGCCGACCCAAACCCCATACATCAGAAGTTCACACTACACACAACCTTCTTATTTGACTTGCTCGAACCGTCTATCTGTCTCTCGATTTCTTGCCCGAATTATCATGGATCGACCACTTGACGATGTAATCTCTGAGCGACAAGTAGGAGCCGTCTTTCCTACCCAAGCAAGCCAATGCACTTAGATCAAGCTGACTCCTTCTGTCAGAGGCGAAGTAATCGTGGAGGCAGGAATCGCCGTCAGAACAACTGGGCCCGGGACGACTCAAGAAAGGTACTTGTCAGAGGGGTCATATTCCTCCCCGTGCACGATCAAAGAGGAGGAGGCATACGCACTCTGCTCCAGTTCTATAGAGCTGTCTTTGGAATTTGAGACTTAGACTGACTCCCACTTGTCCACTTATAGGTTCTTCCACCTCATCCCTCCACCTGCTACGCCCTCAGACCCCATCCTCGACCGTACGGAGCAGTTCTTGAGCTGCCGACGGATCAACTCGCGATACAACGATGATATTCTACCTGTAAATGCATGATAAGAAGCTAATCTAGACCTCTTCCCTCTTATGGCAACATAGATGAATGGTGGATACGATTCTACAAATATCGATACGTTCGTACCGAATTCCGGAACCATAGTTAATACCTTCTCCAGCTCGGACTGACTTGAGGGTTTTACATAGTGACTGGATCCACGACAAATACGAGGATGACCCTCAGGGTGCGCATGCTTTGGCTATCCATTCCCAATCCAGCAACTGACGATCTCCAAGCTCGTCGACCGACTCGCGGTCCCCGCAATGCTCCGGCTCACCTAGACCGATACACTCCAGAAGCAGATTTGTATGCCACCTTTTGAATTACCAATTCTCCGAGGCATTACTAACAATCTGTCCCAGAATCTCCACAGGAGGCAAACTCCGCGTCGATAACCTTCACTACGACCTAACAGAAGATGACCTTGAAGTAATAAACCTGCCCCCCATTCCCTCCTCGTTTGCCGACTTACACCACATCAGGATCTCTTCACTCGCATCGGTTCTATAACAACCCTCTCACTCCGCTTTGATCGCGCCGGCCGCTCCTCTGGCACCGCTTTTGTGACATACACATCCCTCGCTAACGCCCGCCGCGCCGTTCACGAATTTGACGGCGCAAATGCTAACGGGCAACCTATCCGACTTACGCTTCTCCCTTCTGCTCCTGCAGCGGACATCGGCATACGTGGCCGCGGAGCAAAAGCTGCACCTAGGAACCCTTTTGACACTGCTGTGAAACCAGGTAGGAGCCTTTTTGAGCGTATTGAGGACCCTGGGAGGAATAGTGCACGCAGGGATAGGAGTCGAAGCCCTGGCGCGCCGAGGAGGACAGACACAAGAAAGCCACCGCCGGAAGGTGTGGATAGGTATGTCCCTGGCGACCGTAGGAGTCGGACTCGGAGTCCTGTACGAAGACGAAGGACGAGGTCGCCAGTGGGGAGGAGAAGGGGAAGTCCTGGTGCAGTTGGAGGCAGAGGAAGAGGAAGGAGAGATGGTGGGGTAAGGGAGACGGTGAATGGGAGGCCGAGAAAGACGCAGGAGGAGTTAGATAGGGAGATGGAGGATTATTGGGGTGGGCAGGGGAAGGGGCACGGTGAGAGCAATGGGGCTACCAATGGGGTCATGGGAAACGCTGCTGAGGTTGCCGCGCCTGCGGTGATTGACGAGGACATCGATATGGCTTTGTGAGGGAGCGAGGTTGGCCGGCTTCAGTGGAATACGTTACTGTAATCGAAAATCTTACTTCTCTATGGGGTTTTGTTTCCATGGGTTTTGGATGTCAAAATAGATCCTTTGTCCCTAGAAAAGGTTGCATAGATACGCATATCTCTCAAGTTCAAGCTATGGAAGCTATCGTGATTCTCGAACCCCTGTCTGCCTGTCAACTAACTAAGTAATGTACACCTTTAAGTGGCCCTATTGAGCCCTTTTGCCCCAGCCTCTCATAAAATGCATCGAGCGCGATACATGGGGTATCATCAAAGAAATATTCACAAAATGCCCCCTCAAAAATCTGCAATGACCTTTCCTCCCCAACAATCCAGGCAATCATTTCCCCCTGCAAAACAGCCACCAGGAGGCTTCCCTCCCGTAAAGTTCATGGTTTTTTAAATCACCTCCATAACCCATACGGTTCCGAGCAAAACTTCCACAACTTCACCGTCCCGTCCTCGCTCCCTGTAGCATAAAGCTTCCCATCCGGCGCAAAACTCACACTCCAAATCGGCCCGTGATGCCCTTTGTGCACCTCCATCTCCGCCTCCCCATCGAAATCATACACTCGAACCCAAGTATCGCCCGCGCCGCCCGTTATAAATTTCCTCTGCTCCGCATGCAGCGCCACGCTCGCAATCTCTGTCTCGAACGTGACGGACTTGAGCAGTTGGCCCGGGACGGTGCCGGAGAAGAAGTATGCGTTTTTGCTGGCGGCGACGGACAGGGATGGGGAGCTGCTGAAGGAGTCGAGCTCGCAGCTGCCTACGGGGGAGGCGAGGGTGTATGTTTGGGCGGGAGTGCGGGAGCGCAGATCCCACCAGCGGATGGTACGGTCTTCGGAGGCGGAGATGAGGATGTTGAGGTCAGGGCCCCAGACGATGGATTTAATGGGACCCTGGTGGACACCCGGGCCGATTTCGTAGCTTGGTGGGGGCGGCGAGGGAGCTGAGGCAGAGCCGTTTTGTACCGGTGAGGTAGGGGAGGAGGAGGCGCTGTTGTCGCCGCTGCCGCTGCCGGTAGAGCGGGAAAGATCGAAGATGCGGAGTTTTTTCTCCATGCCGCCGGTTGCAAGGATTTGGGGGCGAGGTTGGGAGGGGAAGGCGATGGCGCGGACGATATGAGCGTGTTGGAGGGTGTGGAGGCATTCGCCGGAGTGGGTGTCCCAGACTTTGCTGTTGGAATGGGGTTAGTTTGATTTGGAGTGGGTTTTTGGGGAGAGAAGGTGGGCTTACGCTGAGAAGTCGGCGGATCCGGTTGCGGCTAGGGTTGCGTCGGACGAGAGACGTGCTTGCCATACTGCACCCTTGTGGCCAATGAATGTGCCAATCCTGTGTTTCTTGAGCCATTTGAATTATTGAGGCTGGAATAAATCTACCGACCAGTCACCAGTGATACCATCTCGAAGCATAGGATTGTTGTCTGCGAGATCTTAGTATATCTTCATGTGACTTTAAACCTCGTTATACCTTTACAAGCAGAAATAAGGTAGTATTGGTCGTCATCCACAACAGAGGAAAAGCTCAAGTGGGTGACAGGGCGGGAGTGTCCATGGCAGGTCAGAGGGACAGCTTTTGGAAGTCGCTCTGAGAAGGTCAGTACTTGAAGAGTGGCTATCTCCACAGTCTAAGACAGTGCACTTCCTTTGATGTCTCTGCCAAAGGAGGCTCGCTAGGGTAGAGCTTACCTGAAGCCATGTGTGGTGTTGTATGTGACGGTTTGACAAAAGTGGTTGTAGCCCGGAATTATTAGGTAGGGGAAGGTGATAAATCAAATTGACGCAATTAGTAGCCGGTAAAGCCCGAGAAAGCTGATCGTAGGATAGAACTGATACAAAGGGTAGTATGCCGCTGGGCAAAAGGAGGGGAGGCGTGGGAGGGTACTCCAGTGCACTCGTATGGTGCTAGGCCGTAAGTGCTCGTTAACTCGTGAGGTCGTATCTTCAGGATGGATATCCAAAGGGCTGAATAGATATTAAAAAACCGGCACACACCCCCGGACTCAACGACGACAGAGCTCGTCTGGTGCTTGCAGGAGGGAGTGTTTATGTGAAGTGAGGAATGGAAGTTTAGGCGAAGACGACAAGGGTGAAGGGGACAAGGGAAAAAAGATCAGCCGCAGACTGCAGCCCGAGGGCTTCCTCTCCAACGTCAATTCATCCTATACAAATAGTAATTTCAATCACCATCTTCTTGAACAGTCACAATGAGACCCGTCACACTATCCGATTCTATATAATACATATATCTAAAGATAATTATTATGAATAACATCGATTGGTCTTGAGGCGGAAGAACAAAAGGATATAGAAGCCAGTAGTCGTGCACAACGCAAGGCCCAGGACTGTATCAGTCATGCCTATGGCTTAAGCTTCTGCTATCTTGTTACCCATGGAGGGCTCGGGAGTCTGTAGGGCAATTCCTGAATGCTCGTGACAAGCCGTACGTCCTGTTGTTGGAATATCTGCTACTTTGCCTTAATCTCGCCTGATCTTTTACCGTGTTTACGCAATACTCAGTATATTTTCTCATTCTAGCTCAGCAGCTCCACATCTTTCTCATCTATCTATACCGCCTTTGCGTCTGCTGTTGGTCGTATTATACATCTACATTGGATTTGTTGTAGTCAGGCTTTGTTTCTAGACACCTGCGCTGTTAGAACTTTGACACAGCACGATCTTCCTGGAGGCTAATATATACCAGTAGGTTAGGAGAGAAGCTCTCTACCTCTGTTTCTGTGCGGCTGTGATTGCACACAACTGTGGAAAACGTGGGGTTGATACAGAGTTCGGTATTACTGTAGTAGAGTGCAAGGCACGTGATCAAACATCCTGCAGAGACATCTGTAAGGTCAGTTGACTCGAGCGTGTGCGACAACAGTATGGGTCCATGTAAATTTGAAAATCTTGGACTAAACTGAACCAATTGTTTAGTTACTGTACCATCCTTTAAGTTTTGTGCAATTTTCAATTTGTAATTTTGGTGTTTATATTTTATGGTAAAAGCTTTTGTTTTACAATAAGCTGTACTGGTCGAGATGGTTGGAGGCCCACTCGGTTACTGCCAGTACAGGTACGTGTTCCCGTGGATCCCTGGGTTGGAGCAGAGATAAGGACGACGCCCTTATCTCTGGCTCCCTTTGGTATCCGGGGGCAACACGAGACACTCATCTGGGAACGGGGGGTACGCCCCCACCTGGAAATGCCGTGTTTCGGATCGAAGTGAAAACCGGCGAGTAGTGTCTCCTGAGCTATTTTCGTGTACCTGCTCCCTCTGGGACGCCCATGGCGCCCAGGGCTGCTTGTATCCTTTCTGCAATCCTTTGTGGTAGGGGTGGGGGTGGGGGTAGGTAGTGTAGGTTAACGGTTCGATCCCCCCTGAAGCTACTTTTTGGGCTTTTGTTTCTCGCTGTTAACTCAGCTCTATCGTATTTTTAACTCATGTTCTTTCAAATCTTCATGGCGAAGCATGCACGTACTGCGGATACTCTCAAAAGCTGCGATTTCTCCTTCACTTCATTCCAGTTCCACCAACAAAGGGGTCATCGAATTTTTCACCACCTTCCTTTAATCCTGTGCGATGGCATGGACTGAGCTGCAGATATCTTACTATTATGAAATATACCACCAAGAGAAATCTACTCCTTCATCCCAGCCGCCCAAGCTGTTAAGCTTGGATGTCTTCCCTATTTGTCTTTGGTCGACAAGGAGGATGTGGGAAAACAAATAATATTTTAGTACAGATCTTTGGAGTTATTGTGCAAGGTCACTTTATACAAAGAGATTGTCAGCGAAAACAAAATAGTTTGAGTCTCAGAACTAGCCAATGTCATAAAGTACCTAAACATCCGCGATGTACGATTCTCTAGCTAATAACAGATCTTGAGTACAACCAGCATCGTTCGAATATCTCAAGTACAGAAGCTAAACTTCTTTACTTGTCCCGATCAATCGAAAATCCGAACTACAAATGCTAACTGCCCTCACTCCAGCCACCTCAAGGTCCCAAGGACAAGACACTAATGTTCAGAAAAAAGGATGGCTCCTTCGAATACTAACGCTTTTCCGTATTTCACCATGGGACCTTGAGAATTTCAGTGTACGCGATTTGCAGGATGAAATGGCTCTGGATATTACTTACGAAGAGCTCTCCAATCCACTAAAGAACGAAATACACCCTCTCCTTATGAGACACCACTGGATCGACGAGGTGAAACGCAATAACAGTATCTGGAAATCTCTCGACCCTGTCCTCAAAATAGCATCCAGGTTCATCTCCGAAGATGCCTTCATGCCGTTCTTTTACAACCTACTATTTGCGAGGAAATCCTTACCCTACACCTCGGTTGACAGACTCAATCACCGTCTTCAGTCATTTGCTGTTGACTCTTCTTTAACCCCCGAACAATGCCAGCAGACGCAATTCTACCTTCAAGACCTAGGATTCGGAAATCACCGAATCTCTTTCGAATTTTTCACCGAGCAAAGGACTATTAGGAAACCATACGGCTATAGTGATTCAGGAATCTGGATTAATGCAACCAGTCTTGAAGAGAAAGTAATGTCCAAAGTCTGCCTCAACCGGACCTTTCTCGACACCCTCTACGACCATGACAACGGCATTCAACGGCTTACACCGTGCAGGCTTCTTAGAGTCCGACTGGGATTTGCCATCACTATAGTCCACGAACTCGTTCATTCCCTCGACAGACTCAGCACCTCCAACCCTATCGAACCTTACTTCATGGACCAGCAGATCTCCGAACTCGGAAGGGCTTGGGAATGCTGGATGTCTGGTGGGAGAGTCTTCCCGTTCGGGCATCATTTTGACATCCGTGCCGGACTTGCATGCCAGGATTGGCTTGGAATCTACACCGGCTTTGTGCCCAAGAACTGGGACAAGGAGGTGGCGGCCTCTGAGCGTCTAGGCAGACAGGCACTTTCATCTAACCCCCTAGGAGACCACGCAGCGCCGTGGAGGGGTCCCTTGGTTAGCAGCATGGTGACATGGCCTGTTAAAATGCAATATGTGCTTAAGGTTCAAAAAGAAGACTTCTGGAAAGGAGAATTCAGGTCGCGCGGAATGGAAGCAATACGAATGCCTAACGTTTATGGCAAAAGAGAGTATAGGTGTCCAAGAGGCAACCATACTCATGAGGAAGTCGTTCGACGGGTAAACTGAGTTGGCGTCGAGACATTTTACTTTCCTTACCATTATCTAACATACCTATAGCATCTTTCTATCTATTAATTGTAGCTTACTCTCCCGATCATTCATACAGCAGGCACAAACAATTCAAGTCTTATTGTATCTACATAGCAATTATCATCACATATCATCTTGTCTCAACAGAACAACACAATGACTCTTCAGTTACACGGTGATCTAATGGGAGCATGACTAAGCTCAATCCGGCATCTAACTGCAGGGCTGAGATTGACGACAGTTCATGCTGATTTTCACTGTGACAGCTCTCGCACTGTGTGAAAAATCTTGAGGTATCTAAGGCTTGCTCTCGCGTGTTATGTAAATCCTGTTACCCTTGACATAAAGACCGTTCCGGATCTTTTTCTATATTTTCCCTCCATACTCATTCATACACTTCCATGACTGCGGTAAAAATGGGCGATTACAAGCTTTCAGCTTCGCTTGAGGAACATGAGGACGACGTAAGCATAGGGTCAACAAATGATCAGCTTCACAGTTAACCACAGTAGACTCTGACCTTGTCCTAGGTGCGTGGCGTCGTCTACCCCAACCCGAGCTTTGTCCTTTCCGCGTCGAGAGACGCAACAGTACGACTATGGAAGCTTCTTTCTTCGAACCCTCCCAAATATGACTGCTCCATATCCTCTCACGGCTCCGCTTTCATCAACGCAATTGCATACCTTCCGCCAACACCTACGTTTCCTGGCGGTCTGGTAATATCCGGTGGGAAGGACACGATAGTAGAAGTCAGACAACCTGGGAAACCACCTGATGAGAGTGCGGAAGCTTTACTCCTTGGACATAGCCATAACGTATGCGCATTAGATGTTAGCGCCGAGGGCAATTTCGTAGTCAGCGGAAGCTGGGATGGGTCAGCAAGAGTGTGGGGGATAGGGAATTGGAAATGCGAGGTGGTGCTCGAGGGACACGAGGGGAGCGTGTGGACGGTACTGGCGTACAACCAGGAAACCATCATCACAGGCGTGGCTGCCGAACTCTCCTAGAATGACCATCGCTAACTAGAAGTTCAGGGTGCGCCGACAAACATATCAGAATATTCAGTTCATCAGGGAAATTGCTGCATACGGTCAAAGCAAGCACAGATGTTGTGAGAACTCTGTGTCGAGTACCTGCAAACCATTCCTCGAAAGCGGACTTTGCCTCTGCTGGTAATGACGGGATCGTAAGACTATGGTGCTTAGATGGACGACAGGTTGGGGAACTTCATGGCCACGAGGACTTTATATACTCCTTGGCAAGCCTGCCCAGTGGTGAACTGGCCAGCTCAGGTGAGGATCGCACAGTCCGTATATGGAGAGGAAGCGAATGCGTACAGACCATTACGCATCCTGCCATATCAGTGTGGGGGGTTGCAGCTTGTTCGGAAAATGGGGATATTGTCAGTGGTGCTAGTGATCGAAAGGTCCGGATCTTTAGCAGAATAAAGGAACGACAAGCAGATTCTGAAGCTACTCAAGCGTTCGAGGATTCAGTCAAGTCATCTTCGATACCTCAACAACAAGTAGGAGAAGTTCAGAAGGACAAGCTACCTGGTCCCGAGTTCTTGACGCAAAAGTCAGGAACGAAGGAGGGCCAAGTATTGATGATTCGAGAAGCGAATGGCTCCGTGGGCGCGTACCAATGGTCACAAGGAGGCCAAAAATGGTTAAACGTTGGCACCGTCGTGGATGCCGTAGGGAGCAGTGGGAAAAAGGTAGATCACGCTGGCAAGTCTTACGATTATGTATTCGACGTCGACATCGAAGACGGTAAACCACCTCTCAAGCTCCCCTTTGATCTCTCGCAAAACCCCTACGAAGCGGCTACCAAATTCATACAAGACAACGAGCTCCCAGTTACCTACCTGGACCAAGTCGCCAACTTCATAATCACCAACACCCAAGGCGCCACTTTTGGTCAAACTTCCCAGGACCAGCCCACAGGCTTGGACCCTTATGGTATGGAAAACCGCTACAGACCAGGCGATGCCACCTCTATATCTGCTCCAGCCCCGGCCACGACAGCAACATCCCGCCCTAAAGTTCTTCCTCAAACAGCCTACCTCAGCATCAAAACCGCAAACATCCGCACAATCCTCAAGAAAATCCAAGAGCTAAACCAGCAACTCGTAAACGAAGGCGCCAAAGACCTTTCCCTAAACCAGTCACAGCTTTCTGACTTGTCCGACTCAACGGTCCCCCTTGAAACCCTTCTCTCCG
>JAABUO010002567.1_pt1 | contig 22052 bp, 28 predicted proteins | sample 5559291 | NCBI WGS metagenome assembly JAABUO01 (sample SAMN10711878, study PRJNA513372) | rock metagenome | isolation source: Antarctica rocks | place: Antarctica: Victoria Land, Finger Mt sud
ACTGTGGCGGGGCGTCTGTGCTGGCTCAGGCCACCGCCAGCAGCACGCAGGCGCCGCGCTGCTGACCTGACATGTGACCGCTCAGGCATAACTGCAACCCGCGCCTCAGGCCAGCTCGGGCCGGTGCCTCGGGGACTGCGCCGCTGCAATAGGAGCTCTCCCACCGCAGTGGCAGCGAGCTGGTGCAGGGCATTGCGTGCATGTACATGCGAGGCAGGCCGCTGCCGCAGGCGCCTGCATGCCCGCGCTCGCACCCGGCGCGGAGCTCACGAGGCTCGGCGCGGCGCGCAGACGTTCCACAGCCGCAACGGGAAGGCGTACCTGTTCCAGGCGGTGGCGCTCATCAACATCATCTTCGGCGCGCAGGAGGAGCGCGTGATGACCACAGGTCGGCCCGGGCGCCCGCGGCTGGCAGTGCTGTGCGGCAGGCCCTGCTTTTGCTGCGGCTGCCGCTGACGCTGGCGCGGCTGGCGCAGGCTTGCACGAGGTCTCAGACGTCTACTGCAAAAAGTGCATGCAGATATGCGGGTGGCGATACGTGCGCGCCCCGCCGTCCCCCGCAGGCCTTCCCGACGTATCACGTCTGGTTGCTCTCACCCAATGCAGCCTCTCAAACCTTGAAGCTACTGCGCTGCATGAGCGCCATCCAGCAAGCACTCTGCCCTTGACGGTGCGTGCAGAGCGTGCTGTTGTCAGGGTATGTTGGGCGGGCTGCTTGCGTGGCCAAAGCACTGTCAACTTGACAGTGTCAAGTGTGGCAGGGCCTGGTTGAGTGTCAATATGGGCCCACCGAGAGACAGCAGGCCCGGCCCAACACTGAAAGCTGCATGCTGACGGCTCCGCATGCCTGGCTGCCGCGCAGGATGTGGCGCACAACGAGCAGGAGAAGTACAAGGAGGGCAAGTTCATCATGGAGCGCCAGAAGCTGCGCAATGTGCGCGGCGACGCGCCCGCGCCGGCCGCGCCGCCCCCCGCGCGCCGGCCGCCCGCGCCGCTGCCCGACCCGCTCGCGCTGGCGCTGTCCGACAGCGACGGCCTGGCGCGCTTCCCGCACCGGCTGCTACCGGCGAGCGTGGCGCGCTTCTCGCTCGCCGCGCGCGCGCCGCACCACGGCTACCCGGACACCGACTCGGACCCGGAGGCCTGCGTGTGATGCCGCCCTGCGCAGACCCTAGACCTGTCGGACCAGGGTCTGCGCGCGGCGCGCGCGCGCCGCGCCGTGGCCTCCCGCTCCGCGGCTTGGGACCCCGAGGCCTGCGTGTGGTGCTGCCCTGCGCGGCCTGTCTAGAGCAGGAGCCTGCTGCAGGGCTTGCACGGCCGTCGCGGGCGCCGCTGCCTGAGGACGGGCTGGCGCGCCTCCGCACCGGAGGTGCCAGCATGACGCGCCTCACGTGCGCGCCGCGCAGACCCGCGCCGCGCCTGCGTGGGGGCCGGCAGCGCGTCTGCTTGCGATGCATGGCTTGCTTTCGGGCTGGTCTGGTCCTGGGGCGCTGCGGCGCTCTTGGTTGCGGCATGCGCACGTTTCTGCGCACTGCCGCTGACCCTTCTCCGGCCTTGGCGCCCAGATGCCGCTGTGTGTTGTGGCGCCTGGCGCGCGCCGGTCTGCCCACTGGCCTCTGTGCCACGTTGCCGCTGCTCTGGTGGAGTCGAGAAGCCGAGTGAGGCGTAGTGCGTGCCGCGGTCGGCCAGGCGGGAGGCTGGCGCCAGGGCTGGGTAGGCAGATCAGGGGTGCGCCTCAAGTAGGCCAGCGCACAGCTGCACGGCAGCATGTATAGTGCCGCAAGCTGCCGCGCCCTGCCCGGGAGTGCCCCCCACGGCGGCTCGCCCGCGCCATGGGGTGCGCTCGGGCAAGCCGGGCATGCGCACGGGAAGTCCGCAGCACTGTGCATTGAAAGTTTTGGACCAGCCTGTTTTGGACCGGCTTGTACATTAGGAGCTGCGCGGCAGGTCTGCTTCTCTCGGGGGGGCCTGCATGCGGCGGGAAGCGTCCTGCGGCAGCAGATTTGAGCGGGAAGAGGCTTTGGCCTGGCAGCCTGGCGATGTGCGGCTAGAAGATGGAATGCCCTCCCTGCATGCTCGCCTGCCTTGGCGTGTTTTCTGACCTAACTTTCTTTGCGGCAGGGGTTGTCGCCATTTGGGCTAGCAGGCATGCGCGCAAACAGGAGAGGGGCCGTTGCTCTGGCGATGTACATTAACCCTCAAGGGCTGTTCACCAGTGCTGCTGCCTTGCAAGCATGACGCCATGTACATATAAGACTGCCTGAGCAAGACGCTGGTGTTGGCGCCGTGTCCTGCTGTAAACCTTTCATTGTTACACCCCGTTTGCATGCTCGCCCTGTGGTGCTCTCGCCTCACCCCCTTCATGCCCCGCCACAGCGGAACTGCGGCAGCGCCCCCATCACAGCGGGAACAAAGCAGTGCCTGCAACGAGCACCGCGCCCCTCGCCGGGAGCGGCTGCGGGCTGCCAGCACTTGTTTGGAATGCCTCCCCAGCCTCCGCCACTGCCTCCCCGCCTGCTTGTCCGTCCGCAGTGCCGCCACCGCCGCGGCCGCTCCCCGGACCTGCCAGGCCCGCCTGAGCGCGGCAACCCGCGTGAGAGCCCGGCCCCAGGCGGGCGCGGGTGTGGGGGAGCGCGCTCGGGAACGCACCGCGCCAGCCAGGGCGCCGGGCGCGGCGAGGACCGGCGGCAGGCTCAGCACGGCCAGGCGCCCGGGCGGGAGCACGACGCGCGCGTCGCAGGCGACCTCCAGCGCGCCCGCGCTCCCCTGGCCCGCGCGCGCGCGCTTGCGAGGCTTGTGCCTCGCACGGCACATGCAGCTATGGTCATGGGGTACTGCCTGGTCCAGCGGAAGGGGCTGGGCGGCGCTGGGGCTGCCAGGCACACGTCCCCAACCGCGGCAGCAGGCAGGCAGCACTCCCGGGCATCAAGCGATAGGCATGTGCCCGCTGCTTATATGACATGACGTGCATGACGTCCTGACCGGCAGGCAGACCGGCCGCCCGGCGCGCCTGCCAGCGCAGCGCCGGCTGCATGGCGAACGCGACGGGCGCGTCCGCCGGCGTGGCCACCCAGATGCGCGCCAGCTGCGCCACGCCCGCCCGCCACTCCGGGCCGGGCTCCGGCGCGGCCCCATGCATGTCAGGGTCCTCGAATGGCGCCATGTCGGAGCTTGGCGCGGGGTCCGCAGGAGAGGGTCCCCCCGGCAGGGCCGCCCCCGGCCGCGGGGCGTCCAGCAGGACCGGGAGGTCCCGCGAGAGCAGCACGCGCGCCGCGCCGCCGCGCGGGCCGGCGCCGCGGGGTGCGCCGCGTGCGCCCGGCGGCCGGGCGTGGTGCTCGCCGCTCCTGACCTCCGGCAGATGTGCGGACGCCAGGACGAAGCGCGCGCCGTCGCGGCGCTCATACTCAAAGCCCACGTGCAGCACGGCGCCGGGCGCGCGCGGCCCTGCCGCGGGCTGCGCGGCTGGCGCGGCGCCGCGGCCGCCCTGCGGTAGCGCCTCCAATGCAGGCCCGGCGGCGGCGGGCAGCGCGGCCGGCTCGTCCGCGGCGCCGCCCGGCTGCCGCGCGCCGCGTCGCGGGGCGGCTGCAGCAGGGCCATGGCGCGGCTGGCCGCCTCGCGCCGCGGCTGCTGCGCCAGGCCAGTCCAGCACAAGCACGCGCCCGCGGCGGGGCGCGGCCTCGGCGTCCGTGGTGTCGCCGCTCGCCGCGCCCGCCAGCTGCGGGGCCTCACCCAGGCTGGGGCCCCCGGGCGGTGATGCTGCAAGGAGGTGCCCCGGTTCGACAAGCAGGGCCGAGCCACGTCCCGTTGCAGCCCCTGCCCCGGAACTGTCAGCGCCCTCGCCAGCGTTCGCGGCCGCGCGCGGCGGCGCCGCCTGCGGCGCGCCGGGCTTGCCTGGCATGCGGCCTCGGCGCGCGCCGCGCTGCGTCGCCCTGCCCTTGCCAGGCCCCGCCCCTGCCGCGGCCGCCGACAGCGCTGGGAAGTCCGCGTCATCCAGCGCCGACGGGCCGCCGCTGCCGCCGCTGCCCTGGCCGTGCTGCGCGTCCGGGGCTGCAGGCGTGTCGGCCGTCGGCGTGGGCCGCGCAGAGGCCGCTGGCGCAGCGCCGCCGACACCGCCGCCCTCGCCCGCCTCCGGCGCGCCGGCAGCGGCGGCCCTGGCCGCCTGCGGCTCGGCAAGGGCGAGCGGCAGCGCAAGCAGGTGGCGGGCGCCCTGGTCAAACCCTTCAAAACCCAGGCCTGCGGCTGGGTCATACCCCGTGTCCAGCAGGGTCACTGTCGCACACACGCCTGCGGGCTGGGCGCCCGGCGACCACGAGGCAGCGGCCCGCCCGCCCGGCTCGGCGGCAGGCGCGCTCGGCTCGCCGGGGCCGGGCTGCCCTGGCGCTCCGCCGCCGCGCGGCAGCTGTGGGCGTGCGGGCGCGGCGGCCGGCTCGCCGCCGGCCAGGCGCGCGACGAGCGGCAGGCGGACGCGGGAGCCGGGCTCCTGCGCGTCCTCGGCGGCGGCGTTGCTGCGCGACGCGTCGGCCAGCGCAAAGGGGTCCGGGCGCCAGTGCCTGTGGCGGACGAGCGCGGCCGCGTCGGTCATGTGCCAGGCAGCGGCGAGCGGCACGGCGTCATTTGCGCACATGACGAGCTTGCGCAGATCAGGAGCGGGCGCCACCTGGTGGTGCCGTCTTCGGACGCCGCGAGAATCCGCGCTCCGCTGATGTGCGCGACGTCCGGTCCGTGCGGCGCCAGGCGGCACGGCCGCCCGGTCAGGCTGGCCGCCTCGCACCGGCGCCGGCGCGCCCACTCCGCGGCGCAGGCGCGCTCCAGCGCGGCGGCCGCCGCGCCTGCAGCCGGGCCCGCCGCCGCCGCCCAGAACGCATCGCGCGCGGCGCCCAGCGCGGCCGCATGCGCGCCGTCGGTGTACCGCGGCGGCAGGCCGGCGCTGTACGCCGCGCGCGCCTGCGCGGCCGCCCTGCCGCCCGCAGCAGCCCGCGTCAGGCCGCCTCCAGTCTTGCCCGCACCGCACAGAGCGTCTCGGTCGCACCTGCAGCAATCAGGCTTGCAGCCGTACTGGGCAGCAGCAGCTGATACGTAATGTACCATTTCTGGAGGGGGGGTATTATATCCACAAAAATAGCTGACGAGTGCCAGCCCACCTGGCGCACAGGTCCCGCGACAGCGCGTAGCCGGGGGCCGCGCGCGCCGCCCGCGCGCGCGCGGCGGCGCGCGCGCCGGCGCGCGCGCCGGCGGGCTCCGTGGCAGCCGCCGGGCCGGCGGGCCGCGCGCCGCCTGCGCCCTCTGCGGCGCCGCTCCCGCCGGGGGCAGGCTCGCCTCTGCGCAGCAGCCGCGCGCGGCGGGCGCCGCCGGGCGGCGGCGCCGCGTCCGGGGCGGGCGGCGCGCCGCGGGCGTGCTCCTCTTCTCCCTCTTCCTCACTCTTGCCCGCCCCCATGGGAACTCCCACATCGGCCTCCGCTGGTGCGTCCGCGGCTGCGAGCGCGCCAGCCGCCTCCGCAAGCAGCTCCGCGGCGAGTGCGCGGAATGCGGCGGCCGGCCCACCCGGGGCCGGGTCGTGGCCTGCGGCTGCGGGCGCGCGCTGGCGCGCGGCGGCGGCGTGGCGCGCGACAAATGCGCGCAGCGCGCCGCCGGGCGCGGGGCCTGGCCCAGCACAGAGCCTGGACTCGGTCCGAGGTGCCCGGCGCGAGTGCCGGCGCGGCGCCGCACCCCGCGGGCCCAGCAGGCGTATCAGAGTTGCCGCAGCAGCAATTCTCTGACACCGATGCTGCCTTCTTCTTTCCAAGACGGTCATCGCCCACGCAAACTGCATGCTATGACCGTGGTGGACAGAAACTCAATTCTGCACATTGTAAAATATGCCTGCACCGAAGGTTATAAGAGCAGGGCCCCGCCCGCGCTCGCGACACAGGCGGGCGGGCGCGCTCGATCGCAGGGGCGCGCCTGGCGCGTCACCGTCCAGCGCCGCCAGCCCGGCCGCGGCCGCTGCCTCGCACGCGTCGGCCGGCCGCGGCGCCAGGAAGGCGACCTGGTGCGCGTCGAGCGCGCAGAGCGGCGGGCCGCCGGCGCGCGGCGCCAGCGCGCGGCTGTGCTTCAGCAGGCCGCGCACCTGCGCAGGGCAGCCCCGGATCTTCCACTGCTTCCACTGCTTCAAGTGTTTGCCTGGCTGCCTGCCACTGGGAGGCGCACGGACCCGGCCCGCCGCTCGGCCTCGGCCGGCTCCGCGCGCGCGCAAGCGCGCTCCAGCACTGCCTCATTCCAATGAGCAAGGCCGCGCTTCTGCTTGCACAGGCCTGTCCCCTCTCTGGCTCGGGAGCATGCGCGTCACAGCCTGGCGCGGCGGCTGCAGCCGCGCGAGGCATGGCGCGGCGGCTGCAGCCGCACGGGCCATGCAGTGCTGCACCGGCGGCGCCCGCCCGCGTCGCACCAGGCCCTCCAGGCTTAGCCCTACGCCCTACGCCCTACGCCCTACGCCCGCGTCGCACCAGGCCCTCCAGGCCGGCCGCGTCGCCGCCCGCCGCGGCAGGTACGGCCGCGGGGAACACGAGCGCGAGCACCGGCGGGCCGCGCGCGGCCGCGGCGGCGCCGCGGCGCCCCTCGTCGGAGCCGCCAGCCGGCCAGGGCCCCAGCGCCTGCCGCGCCGCCTGCTCGGGCGCGCCCCTTGGTATCAGCCGCCACTCCGGATGCATGCCAGTGACGGCGGTGTCGTCCACCCCGGCACGGACCCACCCCCGACGCTGTGCCGCCTGCTAGGCATGTATGGGCTGAACTGGAAATAGATGCGCTGGTGGGTCGTCGATCGGTCGATCGATCGGTCGATCGGTCGATTAACACTCTCCAGTGCCAAGGAACCCAGTGCTCTGCGGGCCTGGTACGCTGCACTCGCCTCCGTGTCATCGCTGCACTTCCCCTGCTGGCGTCACCGACCCCAGCCCCAGAGCCGTGGGCGGCCTGCCTGCAGCGCGCGCAGCTGGTGGAGGAGCGCGGCGTCGGGCGCGCCGCGCGGCTGCACCCAGACGACCAGCTCGCAGCTGGCGAACAGCGCGAGCAGCAGCGCGTCGCCCGCCACCTGCGCGCGGCCGGCTTGAGCGGCGCACCAGGCAGGGACCTTGGGAAGTGGGGCCGCAAAGGCCGTGCGCACGATTGCCTCCTCCTCATACAACCAGCGCGAGCACCAACAGCCCAGCCGACCTCTCTCCACTGGTAGCTTGCTGACAGCCAGGCCAGCAGGACGCTCGAGGACCCACACACGGCCACTTGTGTAGCGTGGCTGGGCACCTCTGCGCTGCGCTGCCACTGGCGCACAGCCGCGGACCGCGCCTTGGCCGCGCTAGGCGGCACTGGCCCATCCGCGTCATCAGCATGCGCTGCGGCCGTGCCCCAGCGCAGTACTTGCTCAGGGGACTGCGCAGTTGATACCTGCAGATATGTAAACCTGCCCGAAGCAACGCATACACGTCAGTGGGTGCCAGACAGTTGGACTTGGAGTGAGCTATGGAGAAGGAGCCTTGCTCGCATATGAGACATGGTCGTTACTTGAAGTACTGGTCGTAGTCCACACGGAGTCTGTGTGCAGAGTCGGTTGGCAGTGAGTGCGTGTCTGGCACAGCAGCGTCGCAGGCAAACTGACAATCGCTGATGAGCTCAGCTATGAAGGTTGTGTCCTCAAGAGATGGACCTGCGCAAGCCAGGAACTTACAAGCAAGCCCAAGAGCGCCGAAGCGTGCGGGGGGGGTGCAGCACTAAGGCAACACAGCCTACCTGCAATCCCAATTGCTATGAGCCCCGTGCTCATTAATTGCACGGAGCTTGATAAAGGTGCTCACCAAAGCTCACTGATTACAGACACACCACAACTCAAATTTCCACCAAGGCAGCAATGCTGACATCAGTTGCAGTTTTCAAACATGTACATGGGACCTGCATGTGGGGGCATGTGGGGGCATCTGCATCTAGGGTACCACACATGACCAACATCAAATGAAGCAGCAAGCGCTGTGCCCGGCGTGGTTCGACAAAGGACCATTCAAGCTACTTACCAGCCTCTACTGCGCAGGAGTGCAAAGCCTAGATCCATCATATGCCCGCACCCCACTACCTCGTAGCTGACTTGTTGAGAAAACACACAGCTTCACGGCTGTTCACATTCTGCGGTCGCAACCTCCTCTGCTGCGCCACCGCCTCGCGAAAGCGGCGTAGCATGGGGCTCCGCTGCTGTCTCTCCGCCCGTGGCCGCAGCGGCTGCCCCTGGCGGTGGAGTGCCGGGGCCCGGTCCCTCAGCGGGCGCAGGCGGCAGCGCCTCAGAGGCGCGACCCCGGCCTTCCGCGTCATCCAGCAGCGCAGCCGCGCCCGCGTGCGGCCCCGGCGGACCGCCGCCAGGCGCCGCGGCTGCCGCCGCGCCGGCGCTGGGGTCGCCCAGGCCCGGGTCGTGCCCGCCCGCGCCGGCGGCCGCTGCGCCGCGCGGCTCCTCAGGCGCTGGCGGCACGCTCCGCGCCGAGGGCGAGGGCGCCTGGTCAGGGTAGTGGGCGGCAGGGTGCGCAGGCGCGCGCCCAGCCGCGGCGGCGGCGGCCGCGGCGCGCGCCTGGCGGAACTCTGGCAGCGCGCCGGCGGCCGCGATGGCGCCGCCGGGCTGCTGCATGCGCGCCTGCACGCGGCGCCGGCGCGCCTGCTCCTCCTGCGGCGGTGCCATTGAGCTTCCTGTCAGCTGCCCTCCCACTGGTTCACCGTGTGCACCAGTCACCCTTCCTGATACTCTGCCTCACACAAGACAGTGCTTATGAGCACAGGTGTTGTATGGCCTGGAACACGCTGCGGAGCTTTGCCAAGGCAGAGCTTCTGCGGCTATCCTGCGCAAGCCCAGGTTCGCTCGTTGACCGAAACGCAGGAGCAACACACGGTAATGAACCAACAGCATTTAAGATCAAACATCTATGAAGGCTTTGCATGCCTCCAACGTGCACGTCCATCTATGCAGCCCAACGGCTGCGGGATGCCATGGGTTGTGACTGCTGGGTGCGAGGTGCTGCGGCGCACCTCGCCGCTGCTGTCCTGCGCAATGTGCTTGAACAGCTTCCTGCGACCGCCCGTCGCACACCGCTGTCAGGTGAGGCCTCAGTCAGCTCACAGTGCAGGCCCACCAGAAGCATGACCCATGCATGTGTCGGCCCAACGCCCTGGCAGGTCGCACAGCTTGCGCTCCAGGCGCTTCATGCAGGTGTTTGGTTTTTTGAGTTGGATGCTGTTCAAGGACGTTGGACTGACAGCACCCAGCCAACAGCGCAGCTAGATGGCGGACGAGACGCGCCGCTGCCAGCCCGGGCGCGTCACCCGGAGTTGCGGCTCTCCCAGATCGAGTCGGCGAGCGGCACGAGGGCCAGGAAGCCCAGCAGCAGCGCGCCACCCAGCGCGGTGTGCCAGCCGGCGTCGCCGCGGCCCAGGCCGCGCGCCGCCGCCGCAAAGGGCCGGAAGAACCAGTCTGCGGCGCGACACGCAGACTGTGAGCGCCTTGCCATCTGCGGGCGGACCCGCTGCCATATGTATGCGCGTGTCGTCGGCGCGGAGCGCTCGCTGTGCTATATGCGTGAGCCGCTCTGCCACTGCCTATTAGTGAAACCAGGTTTACACATTATGACTCACGCCCTAGCACAGTGAGTGGTGCTCGCTCCTGAACGTTGCACTGGCCAGGCTTGTGTGCACCAGGCATGCAGCCTCGCTTTTCAAGGCACCGCGCGCTGCACGTCAGCCTATCGCTGCCATGCAGCGATCCTGCACGCTTGCCTGCACGGCCTGGTCGTTGAGAGGCTCGAATACGGATATGTGCCGGCGTCTCTCCCCCACTGTGGAAAGCATAACCTCACTAGTCCTCCCCGCGGCCCGCCCCGCACCGTGTCGGCTGTACTGGCGCTGCTGGTAGCGGAAGTTGGACCAGCCGGAGCGCGCGCGCGGCGTGCCGAAGCCGCCGCCAAACGGGTCGCCGTACCCGCTCCCGTAGGCCCCGCCGTGCCCGGCCGGCCCGCGCGGCGCCTGCCTCGTTCGCGCGCCCGCGTTGTACTGCTCGCGCTCCGCGCCTGCATGAACGAGAGCCTTATTGCAGCGTGAACGGCCGAAGTCGCGTGAAAGGCTTGATGCCCTGATACAGCTGCTGCTGCACCACAACGATTATCACGCTTCGCTCTGTCGCGGGCCTGTTGCTGGTTTGCATCTTCAAAGAGCAGCACGCGTGGAGGAGCGGGGCAGAGCCAAGCGGGGCACCGTTGCTGAGCACCTCGTACGCATCCGTGCACTGCTTGAACAGGCGGGCGGCCTCGGCCTGCTCGTAGGCAGGCGACTCGGCGTGCCTGCGAGCGCACTTGTCAGTGGAAAACGCCACGTCGCGCGTCAGAAAGGCGGCGCCTGTGGTGCTTCAGCGGTGAAGCACCTGTCGGGGTGGTACAGCAGAGCCTTCTTGCGGTAGGCGGCCTTGACGTCAGCGGCCGAGGCGCGCCTGTCAATGCCCAACACGGTGTAGAAGTCCATACATAACCTTGCGGCCCGCTAGGTGCGTGCCAGCTTGCAGGCACCAAGGCGCGCTTGCTCTGCCGCGCGGGGCAAGCGCTGGTAAGTGCTTTAATGGCCAGTGCCTGCTGTGCCTCGCAGCACGTCTGAAAGGAGTGGAAGCGGTATCAACCAACCTCCAAGTGCAGAGAAGGTGCTGTGGACCTCAAGAGCTGGTACCGCACCAGGCTGCAAGGCTGAGCCTGAGAGCAAGGGCAGGGTTGCAGGGTCGTCTGTTGTGCTGACAGGCACATTCCCAAGCAAGCAGACACTTTGCAAGACGCGCCAAAGTTACATCGACCAGCCTGCAACCATGACGATCAAGGACAGCATCAAGAAGGTCTTCGGCGGGGGCGACAGCACCACCACCAGCAGCACCAGCAACACCCCCATTACGCACCACTCCGGGTCCACTGCCCACACTACGACGGGCACCGCGGCCCACGCGCCGGTGGGCACCGACACGGTGGAGCAGCACCGCACCGTTCGCGCTCCCGACGCGCATGTGCCTGCCGGCACGGCTGCAGGCACGCGCTGCCGGCAATGCACGTAGGCCTGCAACCTGTTTGTGGCCCCATGCCTGTCCTCCACAACACTGGCCGGAACGCGCTGTGTGAGAAGTTTGTCGTCGTCCGTGCAGCTGACTGGGGAACAACAGCCGAGGGGTGCAAGCAATGCTGGTGATGATAATTCAAGCTTCAGATGTGCATGAACCTGCGCTGCACCGCCAGGGCACACCGTGGAGACCCAGAGGCACCACGTTGACACCATGCCGGCGCCGGAGATGGAGTCTGAGGTGCGATGCAGTGCAGAATCTGCTTGGCGCACATTTGATCATTGTCTTTGTGCCATTGGGCAGCACCTCTCTGTTGCATGCGCGCACACTGCTGAGTGTACTGACGCCTGCGTTGCTCGTGTGAAGCTGCCTGTCAGCCAGCTTCCACGTGTCTCTCAGGTGCCATGGCGCATGTGAGCTGTGACTGCTGGCGTCAACAGCAGCGCTTTGCTGTATCTGACTGGGTGCATGCTCTAAGCGGGTGCGCTGTGGGCAACAGGTGTGGCCAGACGTGCACGGCAAGTACCGCGAGGCATCCAAGGAGGCGCGCCTGACCAACCAGAACGCCCGGCTGGCCGAGGAGGAGCTGGAGAAGCTGCGCCTGGCGCAGAGCCAGGCGCACGACGCCACCAACCGCCAGGCGCAGGTATGCCATCGCAGCCTGCAGTGTACTTCAGCATGGGTGCTACTGATGTGTGAGCTGTTACTGCACCAAGTGAAGGTGCAGGGAATAGGCTCACGTATGTTGCTGCTTTGTATGAATGCAGTGTATCTGTATGCGTGTTGCGCGCACTTGAGCATCCTGTTTGCAGATACGTGTGGTGCATACAGTCAGTGGTATGTTCAAGCAACATTAATGCTTTACTTAACAAGTTATGCGTTTGCGTGCGTGCAGCTGCGGGAGGAGGCTGCCCGTGCTCAGCAGCAGTTCGGCCAGCTCGACAACAACAAGAACGACGCGGCCCGCGCCGCGGAGGCCGCGCGCCAGCGCGAGGCGCAGGCAGCGCAGCTGGCACAGTGCGCACCCGCCGTAACAGCTCGCCCTCTCTGCAGCAATGCCTGCATGCGCTTACGTGCTGATACTTTGCGCTACAGTATAAGCGCGTGATGGTGCATGCCATAGTTGTCGTGCAGGATGCCTTATTACTGACAAGGTGCAGACAAGGTGCAGCAACATCGATTGTGAAAGTAGCACAAGCAAAGTAGCACAAGAGCGTGACGTGTGGGTATAAATGGCCTGCGGCACTCAAAAGTGGCGTGGCGCTGTGCAGGGAGGCGGAGGCCGCCAAGCGCGCCGCGCTGGAGAAGCAGCGCGCCGCGCAGGGCCTGGGCCCGCAGGGCCAGCAGGCTGAGCGGGAGCTGCAGGCAGCCACCGCCGAGATCGAGGCCAACAAGCGGTGCGTCTGCCCCTTCAAAGTGTGTGAAGAGGGGTGTAGAGAGCATGTTTGCTGTACACTGTGGTTTAGGGTTGAGGCTGGGGTTGGGGAGTGAGTTGCAGTCTTGCAGTTCTTCTCTAGAGTCTGCAGGTGGTGTAAGTTTGGCACTGTTATGGTCATCTTTGTAAACCTGTGATATCTGACGTATGGTGCTAGGAGGGTGCTGTGGCGGCGCTTCTCAGCCGGCCACTTCCACACCAGGCAGTGACCTGACATGGGGGGAACCCGCGGCGCAGCCGCGCGGGCGAGCTGCAGGGCAAGCAGCAGCAGCTGGAGCAGCTGGAGCAGCAGCGCCTGTCGGCCGAGCGCGACACCAGCCGCTACGCGCAGGCGCTCGCGCAGGAGAAGCAGAACCTGCAGGCGCTGGAGGCGCAGATTGCGCCTGCCCGCCAGCGCGTGCTCGACGGCGAGCAGCGCCTGAACCACCTGAAGTCGTGCGCCCCCGCGTCAGTATCTGCGGCAGAGTTGCAGCAAGTGCAGCAAGTGCGGGGCCGTGTTGTCTATGTGGCGGCGTGGCAGCGTGCCGTGGCCGAATGCTGCATAGCTTATTGGAGTGGTCTGAGCTGCCTAGGAGGCGTGTGAAAAGCCCTGACAGCCTGTCGCCGGACACAGCAGTCGAGTGTGTGGCATTCCCTTGCGCAGGCTGGAGAACGAGATCACCAACAAGATCCGCCAGATGGGCGGCAGGGAGTCGCCGACGGCGCTGCTGCGCGAGCTTGAGTGCGCAGCGTTCCTGCCGACCTGGGCAACTGTGCTGCATCATGCTGCACCATGTTCTCTGCAGGGTGTGCGTTAGCAGTGGCGTCTGTGTGGAAATGATGAGTGGAAGGCAGTTTCCAGCACGCTGTGCTGTTGCAGATTGCGCAAGTGTTGTCAGTCAAGCGCACTTTATCGCACGGTGTACCGTCAGCGGGAATCACCGGCACTTGTGCATCATGTGCCTGTCAAGCTGTTGCTGGTGCAGTGTCAGCCAAGCGAGCATATAAGTTGGCGTGCGATCTTGCGCGCAGGGGCAACCACCAGCACCTGGTGCAGCGCGCGACTGCGGCGCAGGCCGCCATCGAGGAGCAGCGCCGCCTGCAGCAGCAGCGCCTGCAGGAGGCCCAGGCCGCCGAGCAGCAGTACAAGCAGCTGCTCAGCCGCCTGGACCCCGCCAACGCGTGCGCGCCCCGCATGTCGCCTGGCTGTTGCCCGTTGCCATGGGTGTGGTCTAAATCCGCCTGTCTGAGAACCTTTTGCATGGCAGGGTTAGGCATAAGGATTGGGCATGCGATGGGCGGCCACTTATCTCTCAAGTCTGGGACACAAATGTCACATGGCATATCTTGTAAGGGGCAGCTGCAACCTCCCAAGAGATGTCAGGTATGACGTATTTGTACGTCAGTGCATGTCCACGCGCCTGCACAGTGACCACAGGGTTGATCATGGTGTAGCGAGCAGCTGTCTGTGCGCAATCGTATGCCCACATGCCCGCACAGCGATCCCAGGGATTGTGGTATGGTGGGCGGCGAACGCTCACGCGCGAGCGCGCGCGCGCGCAGGGACGTGCAGCGCGCGAAGCAGGAGGCCGAGCGCATGGCGCTGCAGATGCGTGAGAACGAGGCGCGCGCGCACGACCTGGCCAAGCGCCACCAGGGCCTGCTGAGCGAGGTGGAGAACCACACGCGCACGCTGCAGCAAGCGCGCACCGACGCCGAGAAGCACATGCAGCGTACGCGCCTGGCCGTTGGTGCAACGTGCTGCTGCGCTGCGTCTTGTCCGTGCCTCTGAACATGCAGTGCGGCGCTGCGCGGCTGCAGTAATTTTGTGCCTCTACATTGCCATTGCACTTTGGTTTTAGTGATAGGCAGGGCGCTGACGCTGCGATGGGCGGCGCAGTCTACAACAGGTATGACAGCGAGGCGGAGGCCGCGCACAACCGCAAGCACGAGCGCTGGGACGAGGCAAACCAGCTAGTCCACTCGCAGCACGAGCACGAGACGCACAAGTTCTCGACCATGCAGGACAGGTGTGCGCCCGCGCACGCTGCTCTAGTGACGCGCCCTTGCATGCAGCCAGGTGCTTGCGAGCGTGTTGCGGCGTATCCCTGCCCTGTCGTGCAGCAGGGGGGTTACAGCGAGGGTTGGGACTTTGAGGTTGCCTGCTGCCATGCAGGATCAAGGACTTTGGCAGCCAGCTGGTGCACCACGGCAACACGGGCCCGGCGGGCACGACGACGACCACGACTAGCGCGCACCACCACCAGACCGGCGTGCCGGGCCAGATGGGCCAGACCACCACGGGCGGCCCGGGCCAGATGGGCCAGACCACCATGGGCGGTCCGGGTCAGATGGGCCAGACGACCACCGCGCACCACTCCAGCACGACGCAGGGTCCGGTGAGCAACGTCACCTGTAGCTTACTGCCTGAGTCGCCAAACCATGTCAGTGCGATTTCGTGTTGCACATTTACGACACATGCATCAGCAATGCAACCCTCAGCCACGAACAGCAACACTTGGACTCGAGTAAGCTGTGGGGGGCTGAAGTTTGCATTGCTAATGCATGTGTCGTGAGTGTGCAAGGACGCGAGTGTTGCTGTGGGTGGCTGAAGTTTACATTGACGTGTGCACGTGCAATGCAAAGTGTGTGTGTACAAAATTATGCCATGGTATTTTGCCCTTGCGTGCGCTGAAGCTGTGATACGATTGCGCAGACGATGACTGGGCGCTAAAGCAAGAGTCCAACGCGGACAGCAGTTGGGCGCTTGGCAGACGCTGCTGTGCCAGCCACCGATGTCAAGCAGTCGGGCACTGATGTCATGACTCACTATGTGGCCGAGGAGTAGGGGCGGCAAGCACAGATGTGATGCCTGTCAAGACCGCTTGCTGACTGCTGACGGGGCAGCTATGGTGGATTACATGGTGTTTGCAAGATGCTGTGCAAGAAGCTTATTACCGCTACAGCCTTAGATTGCCGTATGCATCTGTGTATCGAGCCTGTCGGGTGGTGGCACGCAAAATGTCTGTTCAGTGCTGCAAACGTATGGGGCCTTGCTTAAGGTGCTGCACATGCTTGCATGCTCTTACAGAAAAGTAGGGCGCCTGGTACTTGTTTGTAGCCAAGATGGTCGTCATTTCCAGCAGCCTGGTGTTAGTTTGCTTGCGAGAAAGGACAGCATTGCTTGTCTGAACTTTCCACATTTCATTTCCATTCCGAAGCGCCAAGGGCATAAGTTGCAGCAAGGTGTAATGACCAATAGGAGAGATAGATGAGACCACGAATGCAATTGTGTGTAATCCCACAGTATTCCCGAACATACACGGACTGCTGTCAACATGCGTCAAGAAGGCAACAGTGCACAAGCATGTTTATGCAATGCCAGAATGAAAGCAAAACATGCTGGCATGTGCAATCACCATGCTCAAACATTCTGGAAAAGCACTGCATGCCGCTTGCTCGCGCTCTACCGCTTCCCCTGAGTGTGTTCTGCACATGCAGGCCCGACCGCCGCACAGAACCGAAGGCGCGTCGCCTGCCTCAATGCGCTTGGTGCAACAGGCGCCGGTTTTGCAGGCCGTTGATGAATGCGGCGGCCGATGCGGCCCGCTTCGTGGCGGGCTGCACCTCCAGGATCTCGAGCGCGTCCGCGGGCGCGCCCCCCGGGCGCGCACCGCCCCCGCAGCGGACCAGCAGCGCGTCCCGCCGCGGGCCCACCGCCACCTCGTTCGGCAGCAGGCCGTGCCACAGCGCCGGGTCGGGCGCGTCGCGCACGCGCGTGCGCAGCACCTTTAGCTCCAGCGCCTGGCCAGCCTGGGCCGCGCCGCCGGCGTCCCTGGCGCGCAGCTCGAACACGTGCCGCGTGCCCGGCCACCCCGCGAACGCGCGCACCTGCGCATGCGGGCTCCACGTGAGGCGCGCGGCCCAGGCTGGACCGCCCGCGGCCTCTCGGGCCCTTTGCCCAAGCAAGCTCCCGAGAGCGGATCGGCATGCATCTAAATAATCTCTCCTACGGCGAAGCGTGGCATGGCGCATGGCATGGCCCCTGGCCTCGGGTTCACAGACCTGCTGGACTTCACACGCGGGTGACCCGCTGAGGCAGCCCGGCAGGCGCCATCGGGCAGCCCCGCGCCCGGCCGGGTCGCCGGAGCCGCGCGCGCGGAGCCCGGCGGGGGCGGGCGACGCGCCTTGTTGTGCAGCGCCTGCGCGGGCTCCCGGAAGTCCAGCAGCCCCTCCTCCATGCTCAGCTTGGCGGCCTTGGTCGCCCGCGCGGCGTCCTGCGGCTCCGCCACCTCCGCCGCCTGCTGCGAGCTCTTCCCTCAGCGAGGTTGGCGCACGCTATTTCCTGGGGTAGGCGATGGGGACAATACAAAGAAAACGGGGTGGCTGGTAACAAGCCCGCCGCCCCTGCTGCCGCAACAGGCTGGCGCCTCGCGCGCGCTCTGCCGCGCCGCAGACGCCACCATTTCGCCTGGCACGCATGCAGCGCGCTGCTTGTACCACACGCAACCGTGTCAGCGCAGGCCACCATCCGATGCGCAGGCAGCGCGCCGAAGGAGGCACGCGGACCCCGGGAACAGAGCTTTCGTCACTTTGAGAAAGCAACAGGCGGGTCAGCCGCACCCTGCCGCTCCAGACGTCCGGCAGGCGGCGCAGCAGCAGGCGCGCGCCGCGCGCGAACAGCTCGCGCAGCAGCTCGGGCGCCTGCACGTCCGGCCCGACGGCCACCGCCTCGCGCGCCAGCACGGGGCCCGCGTCCATGGCCAGCACGGTGAACGCGACGCTGACGCCCGTCTCCGCCGCGCCGGCCTGCGCCGCGGGCGCCCGCCTCGCCCATGCCGCCACGCCCGCCCCGCCGTCCCTCCCTCCTGTCATGCTTGCCAGCCGTGCCCTCCTCAATACCCGCGCAGCCCTGTGCTCAGCTCAGCCAAAATGAGTGCATGCACCAGCATGCCAGCGCAGGGCCCATGTCGGGGGCATCAAGCGGGGCATGAAGGCAGGGGGCGGCCTGCAACCTGCCGGAGGAGGGCGGCCGCGCCTGCAGCGCGCGCTGCACGGGCGCCGCGCCGCGGTACGCCGGCAGCAGGCTGGGGTGCACGTTCAGCGTGCCGCGGGCCGGCAGCGCCAGGAATGCGGCCGGCAGCAGGTTGCCGTACGCGGCGGTCACGCACAGGTCCGGCGCGAGCGCCGCCAGCGCCGCCAGGAAGGCCTCCTGCCCTGGGCGGCGCGCCGCGCGCCGTCCGGGCCGCTCCGGGCGGGGAGGCGCGGCGGCGCGCGCGGCCGGCGGCCGGCGGCGGCAGGTGCAGCAGGGCGGTGGGGATGCTGGTGGGGTCCCGGCTGGTGCGCTGCTTTCTGCTGCTGGCGCTGTCTTTGGGGGTGTATCGCCGCATCAAGACACTCACTTTTGGCCTGCCGCCAGGGCCACGAGTCCTCTGAAAGGGGCTGCGCCTCAGACAGCGGCGTACCCTCAGATATGGATGGATCGAAGGCAAACATGAACGCAGTGAGGTCCAGGCGCTGGTCACGCAGCCGGCCTTGGCGGGCGGAAGGGAAGCGCACGTCGCGGGCTTTCTCCGGCGTCAGGATGCGATCTGCGGCAAAGCCGCGCGCGGCGGCCAGCGCCGCAACCGGTGTCGGCTGCATCGCCTTGAGCTTGCCGCGTCCCAGCAGCCTGCCAGGCTGGCTGACCACCGCGCTCACCTGCGCGCGCGCCGGTCTGCCACTGACCTCAGGCCTCAAGCACTGCAGCTGAGGGGTGACCGGTGTAGGTGGCAGGACCCAGGCTCCACTATGCGCTCTTGAATAATATGTGGTCACGTCAACCCGTCCTTGTCCCCAGCTTGCTGTTGAGCACTCCTTCAGGCCAAGGGTGTTGCTTGCATATCTCGAGCAAAACCCGCGACTGTCTGTCAAGCGTGGGCGGCTGGCGTGCCTCAAAGCTGGCGCCGGGCTCCTCCGCCGCGTCCAGCAGCTGCTCCAGCACGCTGGCGGCCACCTGCAGGACAAACGAGAGTGAGGCTGCACTGACAATATCAGGGGAGCCACCGCGCTTGCAGGTCTGCGTGCTAGTCGCGGAGATAAGGCAGGCCCTTGACACGGCATTGCCTGAACACTTGGCAGGCGTGCCGCAGGCACACCTCCGGGGTACCCAGGAACACCAGCCGCTTCTTTGCCCCTCTGTCTGGTGGGCTGGCGCCGTCGGCAGAGGCTGCGCGCGTTGCGACCAGGCGCACGCGCGCCGAGCTGCTGAGCAGGCGCTGCACGTGCCGGTGCACCACGGGCCACACCAGTGCATGTGCAACCATGGGCTCAGCTTTCAGTCCCGCGAAGTGGTTGCAAGCAAACGCTGTGCGTTTAGACCACCGCAGAGACTGACATGTCTTGTCAGGCTATGACAGCTTACAGTCATGCAGTATGCATGTCTCGCCCATGCCACCACCGGCTCTTCACTGACAGGCGGCTTTCCCATGTGTCTGGTTGCAATAGTTTCCTACATCCATCAGCAGTATACAAACGGGCTTGTAAGCTACTTGCAGCTACTGCAAGCTATGCATGAGATGGACCCCGTTACGTCGGCATCACCCCGTAAACGGCTTTTATAAGGACGGTCCAAACAGAGATTGAACAGACGCACTGTTACTCTGTACGTGATCTCTCAGTCCTCTGATGCTTCTCCTTCACACTTCGTTACTGTCAGCCTGCCACTGGGCTGTTGGCGTATGTGTGTAAGAAAAGTATCATAAGTGTAGGACTTACGCAGCACTGCCCAGGCAGCGCCTTGAGGTTGAAAGGCATGCATTAGGCCTCCCGCAACAAGTGAGCAACTGCCCCCCATGGTTGCAACCATGAAGGGCCTGCAGGAACACCTGCACAGCCTGCACGAGGCCTTCGGCCGCCAGGCCTGCCAGGACCTGAGGCAGCTCGGCGCTGAGCCTTTTGCGGCAGCGCTGGACTCGCTGGACCGCACTGGCTCTGGCGCACACAGGCTGGCCGCAGCCAGGGCCCTGTCGTCACGCTGCTCCGAGCTTCTGCAACAGCAGGGGTGGCCGCACCCTGCATATAGGTGCGAAGTACCACAGGAGCAGCTCACAGGCTGCTGTGCGAACCTGCAACCTTCTCCACTTGAGCTGCACTATGCAGGGAGGCCTACGTTCTCGCGCAGCTCTGGGTTGCCGCCGAGCTGTGCGCGCGCTGCCTGCCAGCAGTGGAGCCAGACGAGCGGCCTGGCGCAGCCTGCGACAGCGGCAACCAGGTGCCTGCGACACGCGGCGGGAGCTGCAACGCCACAGGCGGGGCGCAGACCTGCTTGCGGGCTTCGGAGTCCGCCTCCAGTGTTGCACCTGAGGTCGCTGCGGCGGCTGGTCGTCAGGAGCAGCGCGGGTGCAGCGGCAGCTCCGCGTGCACAGCAGTTGAACAGCTGTGCGACTGCCCGTCACGTGAGGACGGTGCTAAGTGCGCAACCACTGCGCTGGAGGCGCTCCGCGCTGTGGACCTGGCGCTCATCCTGGGCGCTCCGGCGGAGGCAGCAGCTCCGGTGCACCCTGCCTGCACTTTTGCGCATGCGCTCTCGTAGAGCAAGCCCAGGTGCCCAAATTTGCACGCTGGACGTGCGCACTGAGGCGAAGGCGGGCATCCTGACACGCGCTCACCGTGCACGACCGTGTCGACGCTGGCAGGCGGTCACCCTTGGCTGCATGGCATACTCAGCCAAACACGCAATATAGTACCAGTATACCTGTCAGCGACCACAAAATTTGCTGCGCAAGCAGGTGCTTGCGGTGGCCGAGCCACTGGCGCGCGGCCGCCAGAGCAGCATGGCTGCGTGTACCCTGCAGCCCGACACTGTGCTGCCAGACGCGCCGCTCGCCGCGCTGCCCACGCTGGACGCCGCGCGTAGCATTGCGCGCTGCAGCGCGGCCGAGCTGCCGCGCGCGCGCTTCCGGCGGGACTTTTGGAAGGCGGACCGGCCAGTCATCATCACGGGTGAGCCCTTGCTGTTGACCTACTATCCGTGGTAGCATGTTGCTCGCAGTGAGCGCTCGGCTGCTCATTGACTGCGCCGTTATCAGGCCCAGCTGGCTGTATGGTGTCTGTAATTTACAGACTGTCAGATATGCTCCACACGCATGCTCGTGGTTGCTGTCATGGGTGTCTGCCGCTCCAGGACTGCGCCCCGTGCGCAGGCGCGCTGGAGGCCTGGCCCGCGCGGACGACGTGGCGCAGCCTGCGCTGGTGGGCGGCGCGCCACGGGCTGCGCAGCGTGCCCGTCGAGCTGGGGGCGGGGGCCGTCTGGCGAGAGGCGGTGCTGACGCTGCGCGAGCTGGTCGAGCGGCACCTGGCGCCCAGCGCGTGCGGCGCGCCTGGCGTGGAGACCGCCTACCTGGCGCAGCACGCGCTGCTCGACCAGGCGCGTGCTCCCCCGGCTGGCAGACGGGGCTCGGTGCTAGTATCTGCATGTGTCCACTTTGACGTCAGGAGAAGCATGAAGGCAATGGTGAGCCGACCCACTCCATCTGTGCGTTGCATCGTGTGCATGAGGGCGAGGCATGCAGGGCAGCAGTCCGCTGTAGTATGTAGGACGTAAATCAGGCTGCTCTGATACAGGTGCGCACGAGAACAATGAACAATGTGGACGCGCTATTGGCCCGTACCTACAACGCGCAAGCCAGCAGGCCAGAAACATCCTGTGTGGCAGCTTCTACGGCTCTAAATGTGGTGGGGATGGCCAGAGCGCCGTAAGAGCTGCAGCAGACATACACTAGGCCAACCCGCCATTGCAGTGCTGCAGCAGACCATTGATACTCGACTGTGGGGCAGCGCAGATCCCAGAGCTGGCGCAGGACGTGGCTGTGCCACCCTGGTGCGAGCCTGGGGGCCCGTGCAACGCATGGATCGGCACGGCTGGCGCGGCGACGCCACTGCACTGTGACGGCTATGACAACCTACTGGCGCAGGTGTGCGACTCCCAGCGTGAGGCTTGAGACATGGGCATGGACCTTTTTGAGTAAGAGCGGAGCGGAGTGCACACTGTATGAGCGTAATAGCTGCATCAGTGGTGGTCTGCTTGCCTGCTGCCTGCATGACCATTTGCTTGTTACTCGAGGTGCGAGTGCTGCACATAAAGCGTGGACTCAGCAGTGAACCCGTGACCTACAGATAGTCAGCGAACTTGGTAGTACGCTTTCTATTCAATCGTGACCAAAGAACTGGAAACTAACATGGGCACCTGCTGCGGCGACACTCACAGGTTGCTGGCTACAAGTACGTGCGCCTGTATGCGCCCGACCAGACAGCGCGGCTGTACGTGGGAGACGCGCCTGCAAATGCTGGCAGTATGAGCGGCGTGCAGGCCGCGCGGCTGACGGCGCAGCGCAATACGTCGCCGATTGATGTTGCCGCGCCAGACCTGGCCCGCTTCCCAGACTTCGCCAGGGCGGTGTACACTGAGGCGGTGCTGCAGCCTGGCGAGCTCCTGTTTATCCCTGTCAAGACATGGCACTATGTGCGCTCGCTGACAACAGCCATTTCTGTTAACTTCTGGTTCTGAGCACT
>JAABUO010002569.1_pt1 | contig 22042 bp, 23 predicted proteins | sample 5559291 | NCBI WGS metagenome assembly JAABUO01 (sample SAMN10711878, study PRJNA513372) | rock metagenome | isolation source: Antarctica rocks | place: Antarctica: Victoria Land, Finger Mt sud
ACAGAAGACAAGGAGTTTGCTTGTTGAGCAAGCTTTGCTGTCAGTTGAAGCAAAGCTTGTGCAACCAGCAAGCCCCTGTTTTCAGTGCAATCACTTGCAGGTGCCAGAAAATTTGCCAGAGTGGTTTCTATTTGACTTTTTGACTTTGACTTAGACGGCAGACAAAGACAAAGACAATCCACGCCTCCGCTTACCTGCGCCTTCGGCTGCGCCGAGGCAGAGCAAGTTGCTATACCCCTCGCTGACAGCTGGACTCTAAAGCTATTCCTTTCAAACTTGATCACGTAATTCCCAGTGATGAGCCGACTCATGATACCATGGCAGTTGGGGGTGCAACAAAATGCTGCAAGTTACAGCAATGCACATGCTTGGATGCAGACTTTTGACTGCTGCTGTAGGGTGGAATGTGCACTCATATTTAGGCCATGGCCCTACCAGCCGACCCACGACGCTTGACCTTGATCGAATGGCTATGAGGACACCCGCCCTGCGAACCAGCGGCTCGGCTTTCAGGTGTTGCTGTAGGGGTTCTTGACAGCAGCTTTATTTTGCACCATATGTATAGGCTGCAATTTTGTCACATGTGCGAGTATGGGTCTTGGGATAGCTCACATGTACATGCCAGGACCAAAAGCGTTGCGCGCACTGTATCAAGTCGCGTGTTACAGTTGTTCCATCCGAGTCAAATCATGAAAGCCGAAGTCAAATCAAGAAAGCCAAACATCCTGTGAGTTCTACGGTACTCCGTTTACATTGCTTACTCCATTGAGTTGCGGTGTATTGCGTTGCCGATCGACAGCAGCCAAACCGCTAGGGTGAAGAAAGCATGGCAGGCTATCGGATCCGGTCGGTCCAGCTTTGCTAGCTGATGCGTCCGCATCCTGCTTATGCGTCGTTTGCGTGTCTAACGCTTGAGCAGCCTGGTCAATATCTGCACGTTAAGATTGTACGCAGTGTACATGTTACACAGAGTGAGCAGCCTTTGTATGCCACCTTATGCTTGTCAAGTGAGTTGGCAGGTGTGGCAAGATCCATCACATGAGAATGCATACATACGCTCTAGACTGCTGAATGCTCACGATGTCTTTCAGTCTACTCTCTGCTCCGTCTTGTGCACAAGTTTCTGACCAGCAGTATTGCTCAGACATGTTTCTGAGTGGTTGCCATGTTATGAGGATGGGCAAATTCCTGTTTGGCGCTGCAACTACGACGCTTGCGTGGCATCAAGGCAGTTTTGCCTTAATCACCAAATGACTGTCCGACACCACATTTAGACTCTCCATTAAAACAGGTGTACTTGTTGTCACAAGTCCCGTAGACATTGTGTCTACAGCTAAGATGGCAGTATGCCTTGTTAGTTTAGTTTGCATCGCTATCTGCGCCAAACTATGGCCAGTAAACTGCCTTGATTGTGGCACGGCCTCAGATCGTACGTCTGGCTGTCAGCATGCCATGCGCTTATGCAGAGCAGCGCAATTATATCAGCATCACCAAATTTAGCGCCCCGCTGAGCCTTTGGGCTCACAGTCTATTGCAAAAGGGACAGCATTAGCGGTGGCTATGCACACAGTCTGGATGGTTGTAACGGGAGGCGTGGCTGCTGTTGTGCATTCAGTCACAATCGGTATGCTCGGCGTTACTAAGCACGAATTATTGCACTCCATCCGCTGGTCCCTCCTCCCATACAGCTTAAGCTGTCCAGATCCTGCAGCTGTCCTATAGCCCTTTGTGGCCTGATATACAGTCTTATGTGTCGTAGATTCTGTTGCTTTTTTGTCAGTGGCTTATGGTGCGAGAAATGGGCAGCCAAGCATGGGCCATGTGGCCACGCTAAGCAAGATCAACAAATCTCAAGCCTTACCTGCAAGAGCCAGTGTGGGCATTGTACTGCGCATCATTAAGATCATCGCCATGCTGATTGGAACAACCACCTGGGGAGGCAGGTTGGCCCCTGTCACAGGTATGCCATGCATTTCTTCCATCCAAATGCTATAAACAACCCTCATGCAGTCATTTTTGACTGCCAAGAGGCTTTCTCACAAGCATGGCCGAGGACCCTGTCAGTTCTCGATGTATATTGATCGTCTTTACCCATGACATTATATGAGCTTTCAGTGTTGACACTGCCGCACCTGCAGGGCCTAAGCTGGGGGTACCCAGGACACAGCACCCAGATGGCCTAACTCAGCTGCAACAACCTCATGCAAATGTGTTCAACAGCTAACTTGCTTATGCAGCAATAGATTGCATTTCATGTACAGCACATGTACACTAGGCTAGGTGAGCGACCAATTCGCGCTGATGACAAGTGGCTACAGCTGTGTCTCCCAGGTGGGTGCTGTGGTAGCTGTTGGTGTTGTCAAGGGTACATTGCATGTCAACAAAAGAGTGCTTGCTGTAACGATATTGTGGTGTAATGATACTGTGCGTTCAACTTGTCGGCTTTGCCTTGATTATGGTGTCGGCTTTGCCTTGGTAATGGTGTCGGCTACCGCACTCATAGCACAAGGTGAGTTTGTCCCAAGTGTTATGTCACGTGGCATAAGCGGTCCTTGAAGCTGCATTTGTGCTGTTTGCATTGCATATTTTGATGCAGCAGATGTTTGCTGTAAGGCTGTGTCCTTATCACCAGCTGCTGCACAGAATGGAGTCAGACTAGTGCATGTCACTACAGCATAGCATTGCCCAAAGAACTTGCAAAATAAACTCTCTTTGCTCTGAACATGTGCTTGTTTGTCTGCATATGTCTCCTCATTGTACAAGGCTGTGCTGATTCCAGTTGACGGCACATGGAGATGGCACAATGCTCAGCATGGTATCATTTGTGTCAGAATGTGCCAGATTGTCTCAAGTGGACAATACTTTTCAGCATCCACCATCACAGAATCAATATGAAGTAGTAGCAGGTACAGCCAGACAAGGCTGTTCATGTTTATGTGCACAAGCATGCTGGTTGTTGTAGGTGTTCTATTCAGCACTAGCAGAGTTTCACAGGCTGACCCAGATTTTTGAATGCAGGCATGTATTTGCCATCATCTGACAGCAGTGGTTCCAATGACAAGCAGACGCATTGGGCAGGCCAATAGTTGGGATTGCCATGGCCAGCGATCCCCTGGACCTAGGGGGAGGGCGATTTACCGGTAATAGGTGTGTTCTAGGGACAGTGAATTATTTTCCGCCACTGCATGAGCTGTGTCAGAGACATTACGAGGATGATGCAATCAAATGTTGTGCCGAAAGCTGCTGAGCATGACATTACGCATTTAGTCAGTGAGGCGACTATGCATATATATATGCACACACTGATGTATATGTACCGGTATGTTCACATATATACGTTTACATATGAGATGGTCGTCATGTCTTTTATCCCTCACACTGCCCGCAACTTGTTTTTGCCGGGGATCGCTGCTGGTCATAAAGTACTGTGTTGCCTGTCACATGCTTTTTGAGCAGGAGGTGCACAAACGCGACAGACCAGCAAGCCTTTGCCGCTATGGTCGCCCAGGCCAAGAAGCGGCTGAGCGCAACAAGTTTTCGGTGGAGATGCTGTGCTGATGCTGCTGATGCTGATGCTGCGCTTGAGTTCAGCTGCGTCATACAGAAGCGGAGCCAGAGCGTATGATCGCAGTGCGTCAGTCAGGTCAAGACAAGGTCAGTCTGCAAGCAGCCCTTGCCAGAACGTCAAGCCTTGCCTGAAGTCGACAGCGTCCGTATGTTTTGTTTGTTTCAAGGATCACTCTTGTATTTGAGACGTGCCTGTTAGCACCGAGCACGTCCAACTTTTGCACGAATGGCGGTCAGTCTGTTGACGGAATTTTGCGTAGCTTGCGTTTGTCCAGAGCTCTCAGCGCCGTTCTTTTGTGGACTGTGCATTATGCAACGCTCGTAGGTGATGCTAGTTCTTGCTTGACCAGCTCTTGTCGTGCTTCTGCCGAGATTTCTCACCGTTTCGGAAGACTGCATGCTTTCTCCTGAGATTCACCTTCGGAACCACACCTACATTTCAGAGTGGTATCAAGATCACAACATGTGTGTGACTGATCTACTACTGACCGCCTCGGGGAATATTGCTCAGCTGGGTCCAAAATCAAGCAGTGGCGTGATACTATACAAACATTGCACAGCAGTGAGATATCAGCAAAGACAGGCCCAGCTGGAAGTGTCTTATCAATATTTTTTGCAGCTAGCAAACTCTCGGCTGCCTTGCTGGTTGTCTTCTCTGCTTTTCATAGCTGAATCTGACAGTGTACTCCCATGTGCTGCAGGGTCTGCTTTAGGGCTGAGTTCTTGCACCACTGTGCCGCCTCCTTGAGGCCTATGGCCAAAACTGAACTGTATGGCCAGTCGCCATTACAACAGCAGACCAGCTCCCCCAGAAAAGTCAAGCCTGCTGTGAGTGAGCCAGAACTTGTGGCTGGCCAAGAAGTTGTTGGCAGGGAGATTTCAGTCTTTCAAGGCTCAGTTAAAAACCCCGAATGGTGGGACGGCAAAGTCATGGAGTTTAATCCAGATTCAGCTCAGCATTTGATCAGGTATCACAAAGCTCACAGCTCAGAAGAATGGCTTCAGCTCAGTGGGCAGCCCTTTCAATGGAAAGGCAGCCCCCCTTCCAGCGCAGCACCCAACCCCACTGTGAAGGGCATCAAGCTCAATGACAGCATCCTGGGCCGCAAAGTGAAGGTGTTCTGGCCAACAATGTGCAAATGGTACCTGGGAAGCATCAAGGAGTATGACCCACACAGCAGCAGACACACCATCAAGTACAAAGATGGTGAAGTCAAGGACCATGCACTGCGCAATGAAGCAGTCTGGTGGCTAGATGTAAATCCCGATGCCAAAGTCACGTCCACCTCATCTAGATCAAGGGCTCAGTCCACCTCTAGCAGAGGCGGCAGCCCTGATGCACGCTTGCCTGGCAAAAAGCAGTCACGCAGCACAGGCCGCACCTCAGGCGGCAGCAGCGACAGACGACGCCGCCAGCAACACAGCACAACAGCAGAGACGTCCCACAGGTCACAGGCAGACACCAAGTCTGAGGCCATACCCGCTGCACAGGCCGACACAGCAGGGCCTCAGACATCAGCTGCACAGACAGAGGCCAGGCCCAGGGCGGGTGCTGAAGCAAGTGGTGATGCCGACAGGGACTGCCACTCTGGTATCTTTGCTGCAGCCAGTGGGAATGCTGACACTGATGCTGAGAATGGCTATGCCAGCCAGCACTCACAACGTCAAGGTCCAGCAGGTGTGCATTTGCTGCTATTTGGTACGAGTCATTGCAGTCTGCTGACAAGTGTTAACAGTGTCAGCAAGGCTGGGTTTGTATGCTTTCAAGTGGCATTGTTGCAGGTCACTTCTCGATGGCTGCAGTCTTCATCACATCCTTCTGCATTTTGGAATGAAGCATAGCAAACAATTGCATCATGCCTGTGCAAGAGCATGCTTGTACACTCCAGCTATAGGATTTGGTGTTGCTGGCTGGTACAGCCATCACCGACACTGCACAGATTTGACACCATCTCACTGCAGAAGCAGGCTACAGCGCAGGACAGACAAGGTGCTGCGTCTCGTGTGTAGGTGCATCACCATCAGCAATGCAGGATGAAGAAGAACAGACTCAGGATCATGTGCCCAGACAGGTCTCAAATCCTGCTGCCAAACCTAGCCGCATGGCAACCCTACGCCAGGTCAGCATCCAGTCTAGTTGCATTGTGCGCTGGCAAAGCTGTGCCCTGCACATTCAATCAGCTCTTCGGGATGCAAAAACATCAGTGGTTTCAGAAAAACGCCCAATTCGTAGTGCAAATCTAAATTAGACAAGCCTGGGGACCAGTATCATGCATTTCCTCTTTAGGCAGAAGTAATCGAGGTCTGCACCTCTGTTGACAATGTCTTCATGGTCTGCACATCAAAGTGTCATGGTGGCCATGTCTGTTCGTGTTGTCACTGAAGTCACTGCTGCTGCTGGTCATTGCTTTGCTCCAGTCATGTACAATTCGCGGTTGCATGCATTGAGGATCCCATGGCAACAGTTGGGGACCCCATGCAACAGTGGGGGAGCCCATGGCAACAGTGGCTTCCATGTTCCAGGGTCGATCACGTGACTGGACCAGGCTAGCTGAGGATACCAAAGGGGGTCGCAGCAGGGCAGCGACCCCCAAGGGAGGCGAGGGGCGGGGGGTGTTGGATGAGCCTGGGGCAGGTGAAGCTATCATCGGAGCCCGGGTCGGCATATTCTGGGAGGATGACGAAACCTTCTACAAGGCAAGCAGCATTATTGCACCATGTCATAGTCCAATGATATACTGATTTTGTTAACAAGTACCAGAAAACAACACAAAATGTTTTCTAACATGCCTTGTCTTCTTTATACACTCTTCCAGGAGAAAGATGTGCACTGTAAGATATGCTAGTGATGTCGATAGGTGAGAGTCAAGTCCTGTGTGCTGAAGCCTTCACATGCCAGATGGCAGCATCACACTGCACTTTATAGTGTTGATGGTTTAACATGGGCTCATGTAGTGCAGCTCTGCTGTTTTGCCGTCCAGCCATGAAAGCTTGTCATTGCACAGCTCAGCTCCAGCACAGCATAGTGAAGCAAGCACATCATGCTGTCATTGCACTATTGGGTGTTGACATCATTTTTGGTCGTCACAAACAGCTTTGCAACCTGCAAACGCAGACTTTTGCCTTTGGTGGCTGCAGGGCCAGCTGGCTGGTTTTGATGCGTACCACAAGCGGTCTAAGGTATGCTATGATGACGGGCAAGAGGAGTGGATCAGTCTCTCCAAGGAGCGCTTCAGGTCTGTTGCACTGATGCCATCACACCCAGGACCTGCAGTGCATGCATGTATGCATGCCTTGCAATAAGGCATACATATAAAAAGGTGGCTCGTGACTGATGACAATCTGCTGCTATCACCCTTACTTGCAAGACTGTGTTCAGTTGCTCACTTGGCCTTGTTGCTGTTACACTTGTTTGAAACATCACATCCAATTGCCAACTGAGTCATGTCTGTCTGCAGTCTGTGACCTCTGTCGTGCTGAGGATGCATGCCAGTCAAGGGGCCCCCAAATGTGACCCAGAATGCAGCAGACTCAGACCTGCCCTTTGCCAATGAGCTTTGCTGTGTTTCTGAGCTGTGTCATGGTATGCGCAGGTGGTTCACTCCTCGTGGTTGCACCTCCAAGCACTTCAATCCCCGCATGAAGAGCGTCATGATGCAACTTGAGGCGATTGATATTCCTGCTGGGTCAGTCACACTGCCTCAGCCCTCAGTCCCCACTCAAACCGTAGTCTCAGAGGCTGGAGGCAGGGGATCCAATGCTGACTCAGCATCCACCAGGCAGCTGGCTGGGGTCACAGCTGTGCCGCAGGGCGCTGCAGCTGTAGGCTGGGGACTGTCCATCTACTCCCAGGCTGAAGAAGTGTGGGTGAGGGGCGAGGTGATTAGCTGGAATTCCCGCCAAGGGCAGTATCATGTGCTGTATGAGGATGGAGAAGATGAGTGGTTGAAACTTGCCAAGGAGAATGTGCAGTGGCACAGCAGCAGGTCTACCATTTCAGAGACAGCTGGTCTACAAAAGGGTAAGCTGGATATGATCTTCATCGTGCCCAATCTGCACCCTTCATGCTCGGTGCCAGATGTAATTCTTCACAACAGTACGTTACAGCAGTGTTTTGCAAGTTGTACAAGCAAGCCTCATCCAGCAGAGGGTGCACCATCCTGCTTGTGTCAAGCACATGCACGGTACATGCGAGCCTAGTAAGGTCTCATTCATTCATCCATCCATCCATTCACTCACTCACTCCCTCACCATTCACTTGTTCATTCATTTATTCATCAAATTGTGTCTTCCCCTGAGGTCAGGTACGTACAGTCCTGAGTAGCTCCATGTATGAGCAGCTCCCTGCATTCCTATTCAGGGTATGGTGTAGGGTATTGCAGCGTCTGTGTTTTCAGTCGGCATGGTTGGTGTGTAACAGGTAGGCGAGTGCCGCAAGGCTTGGCAGCTGTGGGGTGGCGCATTGGGGTGTACTGGCGGGAGGACCACAAGTTTTACCTGGGGGAGCTGGCTAGCTACAATGATGAGGAGGACCTGTATGAGATGAACTACGATGACAGTAAGCTGCCCACTGCTGCCTGTGTAGTTCCGATGTATGTCCGCAGTGCAGAAAGGCCTGGGAACTAGCAAATGGTGGCTGCTTGTAAGGAAAGTGACGGCCTTGCATCCTGAAGAGCTCTGTGCTCACTCAGGCTGAAGCTTTGATAAGGCTGCAGCTTTGATAAGGGCAGTCAAGGACATGTCCTTCTGTCTTTGGGTATGCCGTCCAAGGCTTGCTTGGTCGGTTAGTCTACATCTGTCACACTACCATTGAGCCATGACAAATCCAAGTACTTTGCTCTTGTGATGGGCTGTAAGGTGCGGGCTCTAAGCCTACCAGCACATTGCTGACTAGGATCAACGCTTCCAAGAGCTTTCAATCAGTGGGCTGCAACCCATTCTATCATTGCAGGCAACAAGCTTGACATGGTAGACACTGCATGGTAGACACTGGTTCAGTAGACACTGCATGGTAGACACTGCACGGTAGACAGTGGTTCAGTAGACAGTGGTTCAGTAGACACTGCATGGTAGACACTGCACGGTAGACAGTGGTTCAGTAGACACTGCATGGTAGACAGTGGTTCAGTAGACACTGCATGGTAGACACTGCACGGTAGACAGAGGTTTAGTAGATACTGCGTGGTAGACACTGCACGGTAGACAGTGGTTCAGTAGACACTGCATGGTAGACACTGCACGGTAGACAGTGGTTCAGTAGACACTGCATGGAGACACTGCACGTTAGACAGTGGTTCAGTAGACACTGCATGGTAGACACTGCACGGTAGACAGTGGTTCAGTAGACACTGCATGGTAGACACTGCACTGTAGACAGTGGTTCAGTAGACACTGCATGGTTGATACTGGTTCAGTAGACACTGCATGTTGCACATTTCAGGGAAGCCGCTGATTCTTGTAACATTCAAAGGAGATGTGTGCTATGTGCAGATGAGAAGGAGGACATCTTCCTAACTGAGCAGCCCATCAAGTGGCTGCTGCCCCCTGGCCTGTCCACCACTGGGGAGCCCCCTGAGGCCGCACCCCGCCCTAAGAGATCCACCTCCAACTCAGATCCCTCTGTTAAGTTCAAGCGGCAGCCCAGCTCACGCCGCCTTGCACAGGTACATCTACGCTGTCAACCTATTGTTAGCCATTTGCTTCCTTTGTTTTCCTGCTTTCTTTTCTTAGCTTTCCCTTTCAAGTTCAGATGTTCACTCTTGTGATGGTTGCTGCAGCAGGACAGAGGCATGGAGAAGCAGAGGTCCAGACTAGGCGTCACCCGGCGTGGCAGTGGCATCCAAAAGGTGACAGCAGCTGCGCCCAAGACAACTCTGCTTTCTGCCCTGCCTCATACTTCCACATCGCCGGCCATCTTCCCCACCCACAATGCCTACCCAGCCTCCACCACAGCTGTGGCTCCAGCTGCGGCTGCAGCCATTGCTTCAACTTCAGCTGCCACAGCTGTGGCAGGTGCAGACTCAGCCATCATTGGCATGCCTTTGGCGGTGGCATCCAGGGTTCCGCCGCCAGCACGCCTGGGGTCTTCTTCCACCCCCCACATAGACAGGGTCATTGCCTTGGGGTCAAGAAGGGCGCCGCACTTGGCGGGAACTAGGGTCAAGATCTATTGCTCGCAAGGTGGCAGAGGAATCAAGTCCCGCCGTTCTGCATGTGAGCTAGGCAGTGACAGCACCACCTCCCGCCGAGTCAGACAGAAGGTGGAGGCTTTGGACCTGATGATCTGGCGCTGTGAATGCGCCAGGAAGGTCATCACCAAGGGGGCTCCCATCCCTGTCAGCACCCTGTCAGGGCCAGACGCCAACAAGCCTCCGGCCCTGCTTCAGTCTGCCCCTGTGGCAGGCCTCATTGCCAATCAGGTCGCTGCTCGGCTTGGCGCCACACAAAGCCTGCCAACAAACTTCTCTGCTGGTCAGCTCCCACCAAGCAGCACTTTTGGCGGGAGCCAAGCGACAACTGCCCCTCAACTACCTGCACCCGTGGGCAGCGACCAGGGTGTGGCTGAGCACTTGCCAAGCAGCAGTCAGCAGGAAGCTGGTCACCAGCTGCAGCTGCAGCATGGCCGCCAAGTCAGCCCAGATCCACCTGAGCTGATCCACCAGCTTCCCAGCAGCGCTCCCATGCTGGCACAAGATGACAACATACTGTTCAGGCATTCTGCTCCTGAAGCTTCAGATGCACAGCAGCATGTACAAGCTGATGGCTTATCACCCACTCCCTCTCAGCGTAACAGTCCATCACCTGCTGTCAGTACTGGGTACAGCCCCAGCCATCAGGCAAGGGTGCTGTCACGCAGCCCCAGTACCAGCCTGCCAGCAAACCCTAGTCCAAACCTTGTGGGATCCCGCCACAGCTCACCAGGATCAGCGTCCCTAGCTGGGCTAATCCCCAGCACGACGGCTGTCACTGTGCCCTCCCCACATTCGCATGCCCCATACAGCGTCATCAGTGCTGCCAGAGCTGCCATTGTGAGCGATCACACAGTGCCTGTGGTGACAATTCAGGACGCGCACATCAGCCTGCCTGCAGCGCTGCCAAGCACAGACAATGCAAGATGGTCCAGTGCCCATCCACTTAGCAGGTCAGATGTGGGGCAGCAAAGGCCTTTGGCAGAGCTACCAGCCCTCAACAAGGCTTTGAGGATGCAGGATAGTGTTGGTATTCCAGATACACCTGACACTGAAAGTCTAGAGCACCATGCGGCCTTGAATAGAGAGCGCTCTAGCTTTTCCAAGACAATGTCAATGGATGGCGTGCAACAGGACAGTACTGCAGCTTCCCTTCAGCGCAAGGGGATGCTGAGCACTTCTGGCCTGCTAGATCTTGCAATGTCTGATGCTTTGCCGGCAGCAGATCTGGAGCCTGACATGTTTGCTGCCTTTTTTGCTGACAGTGGCGCGTTCAGTGACAAGCCTGATCCAGCAGTTTCACTGCCACCGCATGATGCATCCAATTAAAGTGCTTAAGTCGTCTGATCTGGTCTAACTTTGCAAGCTTTTGCAGAAATGCACAGAGCTGCAACCTGTCATTGTGAACAACTTGCAAGCACTGTACAGGTCTTTGTTCCATGTCATCTGATATACATGGATTCATGAATTGGTGAACTGCCTTTGATATGTACATGCCAGTGGCGCCCAAATGTGACTATATGAAAGATGTGCCAGCACTACCTGCTTCTTCAATGTTGTAATGCTGAAGCACTTGGACAGGTGAGCATGCTGCGCCTCGAGGCATGAAGCACTGCAATTGAGCGCATCGCCCACACGGAGTGTTTGACATGCTCTCAATTAGCAAAATTGCTTGCTGCAGGGTCCTTTATGATGGGAGATATACGGTGACATGACATGCTGCGCAACAATATGCATGACCAGAAGTTCATGACTTGTGATTACACACTCTACAGCCTTTTTATGGTTGCTAAACTTGTGTTGAATTATCGCAAAGAAGCACGAACTGATTATTGCGCTGATTGCATTGCGAGTGCAACATGTGCACAGCCTAACGAAGGTTTTGTGAACAGTATCGAACACCACTCCGCTGTTAGCCTGTCCCAGGATCACACCTAGCTAACAACACCCTGTACCGATTCACATGGTAAACCAAAGCAATCAACAATAGCACAAAACTGATCAGGTACCAAGCTCCAATAGAACTTGCAGACAATGATTTATTATCCTCCGAGTACCAACACAGTCTGTCAGTTATGATGCACGCATTTGTCAATAGCATGCGCTTCATTTCCTAGCGAGTACAGCTGCCTCATGGTCAGCAATCTGCAAATACCCCTTAGCCGCGCCATCAACCAAACATTTTCAACCTGTGGATCACAAAACGACGCTGCTTTTGCTTGCACCCTTCCCCATTGACAGAATGCTGCCGGTGGCATACCACCATCCAGTGCAATAATCACTCGTCATAAAACGGGTCCAATGGGACACCTGGAGGCAAGCCCATTATGCTGTTCTGTTCTCCACTGCTGGAGGCAGCCGGATTGCTGCTATCTCTGTCCAGATGATTACTGCTGTCTCTATCAAACTGGTTGGTGGTGTCCTCGCGATCCAGGCCTGAGGCCGAGGGAGTGAAGTTGCCAGACAGGCTTGCAGCAAAAGCATTGCCAAAGGCTGCATCCACCAGTCTGCTGTTCAGCTCTGCCATGTCCTTGTTTGCTTGAGCCAGCCTGCAGGCATTTAGGCCATGCTTGTGTATAACAAAGCCTTGCAGCTCAGATGCCCACCCTGAGCTCAGAACATATACTTGCATAAGCTGTCAACAAGTTTCTGGTGCTATGCAGCAAGCACAGCAGCGCCTTCTCACAAAAAGCACAGTCTTCATGATGCTTTGGCGTACATGCCAAGGACATCAGTCATCAGGTCAGCTACAGTGAACAGAACACAAGATCTGTGCCATCTCACTTTTGAGACAAGGTGCTGTTTTCCTCCTTCAAACGGCCGTAGTCAACCGAGGCATCGCTGGCAACCACAGAAGGCATCTGATCAGGGGTGATTGGGCCAGTAGCACCACCAGAGAATCCATCATGCTCAGGTACTGCTCTTGCTATCATGCCAGCATCGTGTGATGCTGTTGTGATGCCAGAGATAGTGCGGCTGACGCCAGGCCTTGGGCTGAACTGGGCACTGGCACGGGGGCTGAGGGGGTGCATCTGAGTGTTTGACTCAGGCACTCCAGGCACTTCAGGCTCTTCCAATGCAGAGGATCCCCTGCATTGCAGCAGATGCGCTTGCACAAGCACTGCATTAGAGGAGGCATTTCTGTAAGCACTGTGGCAGAGAGGGCATTTTCGGTTGGTATAAGCGCAGGGGCAGTGCAGGCTCCTGTTGAGACTGCTGCCACATTTCTTGTGCAAGAGTTAACATGTGCTAGGTGCAGCATGTTAACTTGCTGCACCTAGCACAAACCGACTTTGGATGCACTGTTTACCCATGCACAGCGCAAAGTAGTTTACAATACGCAGCATAGATCAGCGAGCATGTCACGAATGTGCATCACAATATGTAGCACTGCATTGCATTCCTGCCAAGCAACACGCCATACGCATGTGAAAGCTATATCATGTAGGTCAGGCAGCTTAAAATCTGTACCTCTCCTTCTTACGAGTACTGAACTTTCTGAGAAGTTTTGGCACCCTGCTGCGCTTAGCGTCCCTTGCCTGGATCTGAATCACCTACACAGACCATTTGCGCGGTTGCAGCTTCTGGGGACAATCTGTGCAGCGATGTATTGTACATTGTCACGTGCCACAGCGCCTTGTAAGCATGTGTTGTTGCAGCCAAAATGTGCTTGCTTGTGCAGCAATCTGCAGACAATGCTTAGGTCAATGCAAATGAGGGCACAAGAGACACAGCAAGGGGTGACCTGTTTGGCTGCTGCCTTCAGCAATTCATTCTGTTTGGCTGCAGAGCTGTTGTCAGCCCCAAGGATGATGTCCATGCGTGCCTGAGCCTTGCCTAGATCCTCATCAAGCGCAGAAATGTATGTCTGCAGGACACACGCAGAGCTCAGGAGGTCATGCATATGCTGCATCACCAAGGCATGATATCAAAATTGCATATTGCTGTATTCCGACCCAGCGTGAAAGACATGTGCCTGAGCTTGACGCATGAGGATAGTATGTGCCAGCACTGCAAGATCAATGCTGGCTGATGGTGGTGACCAGAACTATGTCTGCTTCATGGCACAACCTCCAAGGCACAACCCCAAGGCACAGTATGACAATGTTGTGACTTCTTGAGCTAGTCATGCATGCCATAAGATGAAGACGTCAGCAGACGCCAAGACTGTATCAAAGGCAGGTCAGGAAACTGGCTTCACCTGGAGCTGAGCACAGTCATCTTGCAGGAGGCGGTTCTGCTGCTCCTGTTCCTGACAGGTGGCAGTCAGGCGGTGGTGCTCCTGCTGCAGAGCCTCCAGCTGACCGCTCACCTGCTCCATCTGCCACACACACACACACACTAAGAAGCTCACATCTCACAGCTCCGTAGCTGTGAGGGAACAACATTGCAGCAGCAGTTTGGGCAAGATGACTGCAATGAATGGCACATGGATGACACCCTGATCAGCAGCATCTCTGGAGCGCAGGATTGTAAATGTCAGTGACCATGACCCATCCCAGGCAGCATGACATCAGGTAGTGGTAGGCAAAGGAGAGCAGTCAATGGTGGCTCAGTGGGTACTTGTGGATGCACACAAGCATGGGAGGCATGCCTGAGCATCCTTCTGATCCCTGTCTTCAGATAGGTAGTTCACTTGATCTCTCAAGTGCTGAATCTGCAAGCAGCAGCACCTCACAACCATGTATAGCAGTGACCTATGACAATAGAAGCAAAGTGATGATGGCGACTGTGTCACTGCTCAGCAGTATTTGCTGGTGGTTTGTTGCCACAATCACACAGGCCACACCTGCAAAGCGAAGCTTCACATGAACTGACACACTGTACCTGCTTGTCAAAGTAGTCACGGTCATCAGTGAGCTGGTCAACCTGTGTCAACAGCTGCTGCACCTGCACCACATAGCAAGGGGCTTGGGCATGCGGGCATGCAAGAGCCAATGGCCCCTCATGGGGTAGGGTTTTAGCCTTGGCAGAAATGTAAACTTATGCTGGCAACCATCGGGGTATACCATGTACAATAGGCCAATCATGACTAAATCAATGCGAGCATGCATGATGTGCCTTGTCAAGCAACTGAATGCATTGACAAAGCTGCTGTCATGCCTGCAAGGATGCAACAACGGATGAGCAGCATGGGCCTATGATGCATGAGCAGTTGTCAGCCACGACCGTTATAAGCAACCAAAGCTGCTTTTGCTGCGGCATAGAATCCCGCAGCAAACTACACTATTCGTATGTAGTGCAGAAGGGCTTTTGATGCCAGCAACTTTGGCATTGAACAGTGCATGGTGTATACAAACATGTGCAACAACATACCTGCAAGGCTTTAGCTGTGCAATCCTCCTGCACCAGAGTCAACTCAGCCTGAGCCTGTTCGGCTTGAGCACCACCGCCCCTGGCCTGTTCAACGATGTGATCATCATGCTGTGCACGCTGAGCAGCCAGGGACCGAGTCAGCTGATCAATCTGAGCATGACAGGAGTCAATCTCCTGCTGAGCTTGCTCCAGCTGCAGGTCCAAGTCAGCAACACTGTCCTCCAGCTGCTTGTTGACATTCGTCAGGTGGAGGGTCTGCTCACTGTTGGAGCTAGACTGTTGTGTGTGCTGAAGATGGTCTGAAGCCTCAGGCCGAGTGGCGAGTTGGGCAACAAGCTGTTGCACCTGCAGGGCCAAGAAGCGATTTCATGATGTAGGCCCCCATGTGAGGGCTCAGAACAGCCTACATGGCTAGTGCCATATTCATTCCAGGCACATTATATACTTTGCAAAGATGCAAGACCAAGCAGTGATGCAGTCTTGTGTGGGGGCACGAGGCTGGTGTGTTTACAGAGGGGTTGCAGGTGCATTTTGGCTTGCAACAAAGGCTTCTTTGGGGTTTTGGCCTTACCTTCAGGTCCTTGGCCTTGCACTCCTGCTGCAGACTGTCAGACTCAGCCTGAAGTGATGCAGCATGCTCCTCACGCTTTGCATGCTGAGCCTTGACTAGATCTCGCATGTGCTGCAGCTGGCCTGTAGCTGACTGTGCTTCACGCTGGGCCTGCACCACTTGTGCCTTGCACTCAGCAACCTGAGCTAGCAGTTGGCTGTTGGCCTGGGTCAGATCAGTAATATCGCCAGTGCTGTCAGCTGCCTGCTGTGCATGCTGTGCTGCGCTATGGTCTTGCACATGAGTCAACTCAGCCTGTGTTTGCTCAAGCTGTTTGGTCAGAGTACAGGTGTGCTCACTGAGTTGGCTGCCATTGATTTCATCAGCTTTGTCATCAACTCCATCAGCTTTGCCATCCTCGGTGTTCAACAATGGCTGCTGTGCCGAGTGCAGCTTGGGAGCGAGCTGCAGCTCATGCTGAGCCTGCTGAAGCTGTTGACTGAGGTCAGAAACCTGCTGTGCATGCTGAGCAGAAGCACGGTGCTGTGCATGCTGTGCCTCAGACTGTGCCTGTTCAAGCTGGCTGTGCAGATCAGAAAGTTGACCTCTAAGCTGGCGGTTCTCCTCAGTGAGATTGGTGACCTCACTGGCCCCATCGGCTGCCTGCTGTGCATGCTGAGCTGCAGCGGCATCCTGAGCCTCCTTCACACTAGCCAGGGCCTCTACAAGCTGCCTGTTCAAGTCAGTGATCTGATCTCTGAGCTGCTGATTCACCTCAGCGAGGTTGGCAATGTCCCTGCTGCTCTCAGCTGCCTGCTGTGCCTGCTGAGCTGACAGCTCATACTGAGCTCGCTGCAGATCAAACTGTGCTTGCTCAAGCTGCTTGTTTAGATAAGCTACCTGCTCTATCAGTGCTTGGGAGGTCTCACTGTGCATGTGTGCCTGCTGTGAGCGCTGTGCAGAAGCAGCCTCAAACGCCTGTTGTGCATCAGCTTGTGCCAGCTCCAGCTGCTTGTTGAGGCTGGCCATCTGCTCCATCAGCTGTCCGTTGACTTCAGTCAGATTGGTGATGTCATCTGCACGGTCACCATCACAAACCTTCACGAACAGCCGTGGTAATGCTAGGCAGACCTGCGAAACCAAGCTAGAGAGTCCTGCTGGCCTTGAGGCCTGCCCTGTAACATGTTCTTGCAGCGGGGCCATGTGCTCGAAGTACAAGGTCTATACAGCAACCAGCCAGTCTGCTTGTCTCGCAATGATGGAGTAAGATGCTGCTGAGTTGGCGTTGAGCCTGACATAGTTGGGCCGGAGAAAGGCATTCAGCACACTCAAAAACAGAGAAATGACTGGCACTTGCCTGTGTTGGCAGCGTCGACAGCCGCCTGCTGTGCATGCTGTGCTGCTGTCGACTCCTCAGCCTGGTGGCGCTTGCTCTGTGCCTTTTCCAGCTGCCTGTTGAGAGCAGAGACATGGCCCTCCAGCTGGTTGTTGGTGGCAGTCAGGTCAGCTATGATGCCGGCATTGCCAACATGCTGGGCCTGGCGGGCAGCCTCAGAGGTCTCAAACTGCTCTTGCAGCTTCAGCAGCTGCCGCACCTGGCGCAAAAGGAAGAGTCATTGCACAGCTGTGAAGAAGTCTGATACTGCAACAGGGTTGACGAATAGCATAGCCAAGTCTTGGGAACATATGGGTGATGCTGCATGGGCTGTTTGGCAATTTGTTGCTATCAGTTTGTTTGGTAATCTCATGCCTTGCTTGTGAGTTCAGCAAACTTGCCTCTGATCTGCTTGACACAAACACCAACTTGCATTTTGTATTCAAACTGTCTACTCAATTGCCAGCATGCTTGGATATGCACTGCACTGTTGACTTCTCATAATGGTTTGTACGCATCATCAAACGCGATGCATGGATACAGGCAGTGCAAGCCAGCAATGCAGATGTGACACTGTTTGAGGAGGGAATTCATGCAGACTGTGTTTTCAAACATTGCCAAAGTCCCAAAATGAACACCAGACCTCACTGTTCAATCAGGCAACAGAAGCACAGAAGCAGACCTGCGAGCCCTTAGCACTGCACTCCTCTTGCAAGCTTGCATTTTGAGCTTGCAGGGAGGCTGCCTGAGTCTCAAACTGCCTGCTTTGCTCCAGGTTCTGTTCTGCCTGTTGCACCCTCCTATGTAAAACAGCAAGCTCCCCTGCAGCAATCAACCACCCTAGTCATTTACCCCCAGTACATATGTGTTTTGCTGTACCGCCCTTGGTCAAAGTTGCTTGCAACAACTTGTTGACAACATGGCTAGCAAGCAAAATTGCTTCTGCACAAGCTACACAGCTGCATGGCCTTTGATGCTCAAGGGATGATAGGATGTACGCATAGCATTTCAGCAGGCTGAGAAGTGACACAAATAAAAAACATCGTGCATGTTTGGTGATTTGCATGGCAAAACTGACCTTCAAATTGCTCATTCTTGTTTTGCAGCTCAGCTACTCTGCTGCTTTCCTGCTCTGCACGCTGAGCCTTGTGTGACACATGGGCATCATGCAAGTCATGCTTTGACTGCTCAACCTGCCTGTCAAGGCTGGAGACATGCAATTCCAAGTGCCTGTTGGCGTCAGCCAGCTGTGACAGCGCAGTGGCATGCTTATCTGCCTGCTGTGCAAGCTGTGACTGATGCTCCTCCTTAATGATGCGGAGCTGATCATGGGCTTGACCCAGCTGCTGGTTCAGAGTGAAGGCATGCGCTTCAAGCTGCTCTCTGGCTGTGCTGAGCTGAGCCAACTGGTTGGATGCTTCTGACGCCTGTTGTGCATGCTGAGCCTGGCTTGATTGCTGGGTTTGATGGAGCTGACTGTCGAGTTTAGAAATGTGCTCCTGAAGCTGTGCATTGGTCTTGCTGAGTTGAGCCAAGCTGTCAGCTGCTTCTGATGCCTGTTGCGCCTGCTGAGCTTGAGTTGAATCTTGAGCCTGGTGCAGCTGATGCTGTGCATGCTCAAGCTGACTTTGCAGATCAGAGACGTGGTCTTCCAGCCGTACATTGACTCTGCTGAGCTCAGTCAACCTATCAGATGTGTGAGCATCTGTCTCCTGGTGAGATGCAAGCTGGCCATGAGACTGTTGTAGCTCATACTGTGCCTGATCAAGCTGCTGCTCCAGACCAGACACATGGCTTTCAAGCTGTGTGATGTTGTCTGTCAGGTGAGCAATAGTCTGAGTGCGCTCAGCTGCCTGCTGTGCATGCTGCTGCTTCAGGGAGTCCTGTGCTGCTTCATGCTCTTGAAAGGCATCTGAGAGGGCAGACCTGAGGCCTTCCAACTGGAAATTGAGGTCCCTGTTAACCTCTTCTAGTTGCCTCTTGGAGTCCAGCAACTCCCCATTGGCCTCCTGCAGGTGCCCACTGGAAATGTCCAGCTTCTTGTTGGCCTCAGCGAGGTCTCTGACACGTGCTTGGTGGTCAGCTGCTGCAGCTGTTTGGCCTTGAAGCTCAGCCACCAGCTCCTGCATGTGACTGCTTTCCCGCCAGGTCTCAGCCAGCAGAGCCTGAGTGTCATGTAGCTGCTGAGCTAGCTGCTCCTTCTGATGCTCTTCTTGCTTGAAGAGGTGCCTGTAGTGGCTGGCAGTCTGCTGACTGCTGTCAAGCCAGCCCTTGTGCTTCGTGAGCTCTGCATCCAGGAAGTTGTTGACGCTGAGCAACTCGCCTGTGCTACTCTGCGCGTCCTGAAGCTGACTCTCCAGAGTACAGGCATGCTGTCTGAGATCATCAAAGTGCAGCTGCTGCTCTTGGCGCAGTTTGAAGTGCTCGTGCTGCTGTCTATCCCTCTCATGGTTCAGCGTGACAAGCTCCCTTGACAAGCGGTCATTTTGCTGCTGCAGTTCCCGCACTGTGTCTCGTGATTGTTCCATTGGATAATACGCACCTAAAGGTGACGGCTTGTGCTGGTGTGTGGTGTCAGACAGCTCACTTATGCTGTCAAGGGAGCGCTGCTCATGCTGGCTGTCACTGTCGTTGTGCCAGCCATTTCGACCAGGAGATTCAGACTGTGGAAACAACTCAGGCTCGTTGGGGGTTTTGGCAAAGTTATTTCGGGAGAGTGCCAGCATCTGTTTATGAGCGTCCCTGATCTGCTTAACAACGTGCACTGGGCTTTGAACGTCCGGCGGGATTTGTGACCTTCCGCCTGGAGCATTGCTGCTATTGTAACTGGCGAAGCTCGTGGGGGTGCTGCAAGCGCTGCTGGAATTCGAAGGGCCCAGTCTCTCAGAGTCCAGACTGTACGAAGACCGTTGCAGGCGGGAAATTCGGGGATCCATGTCGTGCGAAGAATGTGGATGCATACCAAAAGAAGACACTACGCCAAATTACAGACGGATGCAAGAGGTTCGATTTCTGCAGCAGCAAGCAGTGTTCAAACGGACTATAGGTCATACGCATGCAATCTGACAATGAGACAGGTTCAGCAAACTGCTTCTGCCGTTCAGGGATGCACACTCAGGGGTTTGATATAGAGAACACGTCGCCATGCTCGGGCTTCAACCGATGGCAATGACATGAGCGAGATCGTTGGACGTGCCGAAGGCACGTCTGTACCTTTGTCGTGCAACACGCGCAATTGCTATCCTCGACATCGCTTTCTACAACTGTTCTGCGTTTATATCGCTTGGTCAACGGCGCTCAAGCGGCTGTCTTGCCCGTTGAAGTCGTCTTCCCGCGGTCCAGGAATTTGAGTGCATTGCTGTGTTGAGTGCGGGGTCACACCATGCTAGCTTCATTTGAGCGATCTTGGGTTTCTACTACAACGGCGTAAGGTCCTTCCTTACAGCGTAAGGAGGTCAACCACAGCTCGAGTGGTAAATAGTCTGCAGGTCTGCAGATTGCGAAAGTACTGTGAGCGGAGCGCTGCAGGGATATGCCGGTGCCAACAGGCGCAGCAAGCCAACCAACGCACTCTGCTGGGTGCGGGCTTACCGCCGCGGAAAACAATTGCTGCGCTCGTGGCTGGTTGGTGAAGGCGACGACAGCGTACAAGCGAAACAGGGCTGGAAGCACAGCCTTGACTGTATGCAGAAGACACAGGATCCAGTACGTTTCGCTAGTCAACGGTCGTGGTAAAATAAGACGGCTGTCATCCGTAGGTCCCGATTTGTGCAGCAACATAGCACGTAGTCAGCATGAGTCTTTCTACAGTGAACACCAACAGTCTGCTGCCTAAACAAGTCTGGCTTCGAAATATGGAAAGCCTGTACATCTGTGCAGTCAGCAAAATTTTGTTTGCTGTGCTGCTACTTGTATTGGTACAACAGGGCGGTGAACTTACCAGGACCAAAAATTTGCCAGGCCTCTTAAATCAGCTGCTGACTGCGCCAGCAGCTTTTAAGCTGAGCAAAGGCTGCCCCAAGTCCTGAATAAAGCTGAACCTTTGCCTTTCAAAGTTGGTCACGTCACAAGCAAGGGCATGCTGAGTCAGTAAGGTTTGAAATGCTGAAGTAGACAGCAATGTACAAATGTGCATATAGCTGGGTCTATATGAGTGACTCAAGTTGTGTTGTCAGATGCAGACGGCTCAACCTCTGTGTTTCAAGAAGAAAACTGTCAAGCTTTACACCAGCACGGATTTAAAACGGGTGGCCCATGAATTTGTCCATGCACCATTATAGGCACAACGGTGGACATGCTGGTCTGCATTCCAGGTTCCTGATCAAAAGGAATGTTTGGATCTGCTCACATTGTGGCATATCTGTGAGTAATCATGGAAGATTGAACACCTTGATAGCAAACATGCATCTTAAAGACTAGAGCTGCCATACATCAGATCTATGACAGTTAGTTAGTCAAGGTATTCACAAGAAGACAAAATGTTGGTGGTGCAGGAGATTGCATATTGATTGGCAGATGGGACAACAGACTGATTGGCACATGCCATCTGCGCATCAGGCTCAATGAGGCCACAGCTTTGAAGCATAAAAGCGCCAGGCTGTGCATGATTCAGGAATGAATTTCGGGTGTCTGCTGCAACATATATGTCCCTATATAGGGACCATCCTACAATCCCGCAAAAGGCTGAATCTGGTTGTCCGAGTGACACTGCAGCCAATCATACCTTCCATCATGTCAAGTGAAATGGTGGAAAATTTTGGTGCACAATGCACCAGAGGAATAGACATGCATAGCCTAGATCATGCACGGATCAGTCAAATTTACATGCATTTGTCACAAAGGCCCTCAAATCAGCCATATTAGCAGAAGAGGCCATGTTTACGATATGTTTTAATAAAATTGCTGACAACACTAGGAATGAGTAGTGAAAGCTCCTGAACTGATCATTGTGTCGACGCTGACAACTTTGACTGGTCATCACACCTTCGAGCATGATATCTGTGCAGCTGAGATTCAAGGATGCAAATGTTTGCTGTCCTCTGTAAG
>JAABUO010002570.1_pt1 | contig 22039 bp, 17 predicted proteins | sample 5559291 | NCBI WGS metagenome assembly JAABUO01 (sample SAMN10711878, study PRJNA513372) | rock metagenome | isolation source: Antarctica rocks | place: Antarctica: Victoria Land, Finger Mt sud
CCAGTCGCACGGCTTCTCGCTTAAACTCGGCGGTGTAGGTCTTTTGGCTCTTGCCCATGGTTCTTCTTCTCCTTGTGAAACAGTATATCCGAAGATTTTCCTCCTCCACAAAGGCGGGGCAAGATCATCGGCCACAACCAGAAAAGGATCAGGAAGGGCAAGACTCGTCCAGGCCAGTGGCAAGGAGCATACCTCTTGTGTCTGCTGATCGAGAAAGAAAACACGTTCTTCTCCCCAGGCTAAGTGCTGTGACAAGAGGGGAAAAGTTTGGTCACAAAGGGGATGAAAGGGATGTGTGATGGTAAAGCAATGTTCACCATTCATGTTATCAGGTGTAGTTGACAGCTCGTTCACAAGGACCAGTAGAAGGAACCGTAAACAAAATTAAAACACATAAAAGGCTTATGTATGGACGTGCAAGCTTCCCTCTTCTCCGCAAAAAAATGCTGTGCCAAGCGAAGGTCTTGGTTCACACACCCATATCTCAAGCTGGATGATGAATTTTATAGGGCTTCACCAAAAAGTAGCATGAGCCAGTATACCATCGGCTCTAATAGCAGGAGAAGCAGAGCAACGGGTCTTTGAGTTGCTGATCCAGCACTTGAGCGAAGGAGGCTGGATCAAAAAACGAGGAGTGCAGCGCACCGATTCCACCCATGTCTTGGCGGCAGTTCGTCGGCTCAATCGAGTCGAGTTGCTCGGCGAGACGCTCCGCGCCGCTCTCAACACGCTCGCCGAACACCATCCCGATTGGCTGAGGAGTTGGGTTCCCCAAGAGTGGTTTGAACGCTACAGCCGTAGGATTGAAGAATGGCGCATTCCTGAGGCTAAAGACCAACAGGAAAACGTGATGAAGCAGATCGGAGAGGATGGTTCGCGTTTGCTCACTCAGGTGTGGTGTGACCAAGCTACTGCGATGACACGCACGTTCTCAACCGTGGATGGGTTGCGACAGACCTGGGTTCAACAATTTTGCTGGGAAGATGGACAGATCCGAGCACGCAACAAAGATAATTTGCCACCAGCGCATCGTACTCTTCGCTCTCCCTATGACCCGCAAGCGCATTATGGGCACAAGCGAGACCTCTCGTGGTACGGATACAAGGTTCATTTCAGCGAAACGTGTGATGAAAACCTCCCTCATCTCATCACGCACGTCGCTACGACGGACGCTACCGAAACCGATATGGAGCAAACAGAAGCGATTCATCAGGCACTTGGTGAGCGAGGTCTTTCACCAGGCCAGCATCTGCTCGATGCGGGGTATGTGGATGCTGGAATTGTCTTGCAGAGCCGCGACCACCATGAAATCGAAGTCATTGGACCGGTCAGTCAGAATTATCAGTGGCAAGCCAAAGCAGGAGATGGCTATGACTTGGCGTCATTTACCATTGATTGGCAGAAGCAGCAGGCAACCTGTCCTCAAGGGAAACAGAGTGTGAAGTGGACTCCGCGAACGGATCAGCATGGGCATCCAAAGATTGCCATTCGTTTTGGATTGCACGATTGTCGGGATTGCCCCTCTCGCTGCCTGTGTACCCACTCAGCAACGGCACTCAGAATTCTGGCGGTTCGAACTCAAGCTGAATTTGAGGTCTTGCAAAGTGCTCGCCAGCTTCAACACACAGAAGCATTTCAAGCAAAATATGCACAACGCTCAGGCATTGAAGGCACTCATTCGCAAGGCGTTCGTTCCCTTGGTTTGCGCCGCACACGCTATATCGGTCTGATGAAAACCTCATTGCAGCATGTGTTCACCGCATCTGCCATCAACCTTATTCGTCTGGATGCCTTTCTGGAAGGGAAAAAGGCAGCGAAGACGCGCACGTCACGCTTCGCTGCCTTAGCTCCCGTCGAGTTTGCCAGCTAACTAGGGTTTCCCAACGGTATCAAAGGATCGCAATGACTAATTTTGGAATGTGGTGAGAATAGATGTTCTACTATAATTCTTTGTTAAAGACTCATTTTTGATAATTTCTATCGTAATATCTAGTAATATCGTTTATTTGGGGTCTATGGTGCAATGGAACAGAAAAGTGGTTTAAGCTTTCGTTTGGCTTCTCAAGCCGATTGATGGAGGAGTAGAAAAGATTTCTGTTACCTTTTTATCTGCTGTGTCTAAGCATGTTCTGCATCTTTTACTTATACTTGCAGGACCTTTTTAGAACATTGTTAGCCTTAAACCACTTTCCTGTTCCATTGCAGATACTGTCGCCGAATGCAAATGGTGTGCTCACTCCACTCGCACTCCACGCTCGTTTCAAAGCCCAATCCATAGAGAAAAGACATTCGGCGACAGTATCCATTGCACCACAGACCCCTGCTCCTTTTGTGAACACTGCTCCTCCTATGCAGACGCTTTGCAAGCGTGTCGAGGCGTTTCTCCCAGAATTGTTTGTCTTTGTCACGATTCCTGGAGTTCCTGCTCACAACAACCTGGCTGAACGCAGCGTTCGCCCATTGGTTGTTGCTCGCAAAATCAGCGGAGGCACTCGCAGTCCTAAAGGCTCACAGACCGGGATGGGACTGGCTTCTCCCTTTGGCACCTGGAGCGCACAACACCTCAATCCCTTTCACCAATGTCTCACTACCCTCTCCATAAAATCCTCTTTGGGTCAAGTCTGAACAGTTTCCGTTAGTAGCCAGATTTGCTGCCAGCTATCGGTGATAGAATGAGTAATTGGTTTAGCTTCTTGCCATATCTGCTTTATGCCTCCACATGAGGTGAGAATTGTTCATTGTAGAGTCTTGCATACAACCCGTTGTGTGCAAGTAGTTCCTGATGTGCACCGTACTCCACAATCTCACCTTCATCTACAACCAGAATCACATCTGCTGAGAGGATGGTTGAAAGACGATGGGCGATGGCAAGAGTTGTCCGCCCCCTCATCAAAGGCTCTAACGCAGCCTGAATGACTCGCTCCGAATGTGTATCGAGTGCACTCGTCGCCTCGTCTAGGATTAAAATGCGTGGATTTTTCAGGATGGCACGCGCAATGGAGATACGTTGTTTTTCGCCGCCGGAAAGCTTGTAGCCTCGTTCTCCAACAATGGTATCGTAAGCGTCATCAAGTTCCATGATATGATCGTGAATAGCTGCAACCTTTGCTGCTGCGATCATCTCTTCCTCACTGGCATCCGGGCGAGCGTATAAAAGATTCTCCCGGATAGAAGCATGGAAGAGGTAACTTTCCTGTGTGACCACTCCTATCAACTCATTGAGGGAGGACAAGGCGATATCTTTGACATTGTGTCCATCGATCTTTATCACACCACTCTCTACGTCATAAAGCCGAGGTACTAAATATGCAAGTGTTGTTTTGCCTGCACCACTTGGTCCTACGAGAGCGGCTAGTTGTCCAGGTTGGACTTCAAATGAGACATTGTTAATGACGGTACGTGCTGCTAGCTCTTCCTGGGGCAGCGTTTTACATTGTTCTATGCCAATGTGGTCTCTAGCCTTGTCAATATAACAACTTGTATGTTCAGGATCGCGTAGTTCTGCAGGTCTGCATGTTTCTTCATGCTTGTAGGTGAATGATACATGCGCAAAAGTGACCTTCCCTTGTACTTCGTGAGGAGTAAGATACAAGGGATTAGCTTTATCCTCAATGTCAATCGGCAGGTCCAGATACTCAAAGAGACGGTCAAACAAGGCTAATGCGCCCTGGATCTCTATCTGGATGCTGAGTAACTGGCCTAGAGGAAAAAAGAGACGGTTTTGCAAGGTAATGAACGCGACGACGCTCCCAAGGCTGAGGTCTGCATTATCAGTGTGATTGATGATCTGTAATCCAGCAATGAGATAGACAATTGCTGGAGTCATTGAGAAGAAAGTGCCGATAAACATGAGAAACCAGCGCCCAACCATCTGCTGGCGCACTTCCATATCCGTTAGCCGTTGAGTCTCTTTTTCGAATTGCTCCTGTGCGTATTTCTGGCGTCCAAAGGTTTTCACCAGCAGAATGCCGCTTATCGAGAGTGTCTCCTGCATCATAGTGGTTAGTGATGCTAGGCTCTTCTGCGTCTGCGTGCTTGTTGTTCGCCGCACATTGCCGACTTTATACGTAATCCACAGATAGAGAGGCAATAATCCGAGCGAGATAATGGTCAGAAGAGGACTGATAAATACCATCGCAATGATCGTACTTAGTGCAGTTGAAAGGTTAGAGACAATACTTGTAGCTGTGTTAGTAACTACATTCTGCACACCGCCAACATCGTTCGAGAGGCGTGATTGAATTTCACCAGTATGCTCTAGGGTAAAGAAATGTAAAGACATACTTTGCAAATGTCTATAGAGTCGGTTGCGGAAGTCGCGCATGACTTTCTGACCAATAATGCTGTTCAAGTAGGTTTGTCCAACGCCGATAATGCCTTCTACCATGGGCATGATAATCATAAGAGAGACGAGGATAAGCAGTAAATGAAGGTTGCGTTTTCCAATAGCATCGTCAAAGATGTACTTAATTAAAAATGGGTTCACTGCGCCTAGAACGGTAGTGAAAAAAATTGCGATCAAGACAAGGGTAACTTGCATCTTGTAAGGACTGAATGCCTCAACGATACGTTGTACTGTTCGTATGTCTGTTTTGTGTCTTCTTTCCTTTGATGCTTCGGTATGGAAAATCTTGTTATGCACTCCCATACGTGCGCCTCCTACTTCCGTCCTAAGATGAATGTACTTTTTAGGTATCAATTGGCTAAACGGGTGAGGCCAAGATGTGGCTTCGAAACAACGTAGAGACCATTAATAGCTGTGCTTGCAGACAATGAGGGGCGTTCATTTAGCGCAGAGAAGTGTTTAAATTTGTTCCTGATATGCTCGCGCTCCTCTTCTGGCATCGTTTCCCAGCGTTGTTGCCACTCTTGGGGATGTTGCATATAGGCTAACCATTCTGCGTAAGCACGCGACGATTCCATCATGACCTTATCATAGACGGTGGCATGTTCGATATCTTTCAAATCTTCCAGACCAGATATTATGGAGGTAAATGCCCGTTGTAGCTCAGCAGCACTATAGTCATAGTGAGAAAGCTGCTGCGCCTCCCAAAAGTACGTAGCCTTCCCTTTGTGTTGTTGGTAGAGACTCGATACGAGGGCCAGAAAACGGAAATAGACCTGCTGATAACTGTAGTTGTAAAACTGTACTGCTTCGTCTTCTCTGATCTCGCCTCGTAATACACTCGCAAGACTTGCCGACACTAACAGCGCGCTAAAGGTTGCGAGATGTACGCCTGTTGAAAGCAGCGGGTCCAGAAAACAGGCCGCGTCTCCTGACAAGAAGTAGCCCGGGCCCGCGAAATGCTCCGAGGTATACGAATAATCCTGCTCAGTGCGTAGAGGCGAGATCAGTCTACCTGGTTTGACAAGATCTGCTATCGACGGGCAATCATTGATAGCTGCTAGATAGAGTTGCTCTATAGTTGCATGGTGTTTCTTTTTTTCTTGAAACGTCTTTTTATGAAGAACAAGTCCTACACTGAGTCTCTCTCGCTGTAAGGGAATGGCCCAAAACCACCCTTGAGGGACGGAAATAACTGCGGTTGCCCCTATGGGGCCTTTTACCAATTTGGCAGCGTCCTGCCAATAGCCCCAGAGCGCAATATTTTGGAAGCCTTGATTATAGTGTCTGCTCTTCAAATAGTGCATTGCAGTTATGCCGGCCCGACCTGAAGCATCAATAAGGTAGTCGAATGAAATCTCGCCATTATCACTCCCATGAACTCCCTGTGACCAGAGAGCTTTTCGTGGTCTATCACCGTCAAAGCATAAACTCTGGACTTCGATGCCTTCGCATACTTGTGCCCCTTGACTCTTTGCATGCTCCAGGAGTAAGTGGTCGAATGAGTCGCGGTCAACCTGAAAGCTATAGGTACCGTTGCCTTGCACATCGACGAAGTTGATCTCCCATTGCTCATTATCCCATTCGAAGTATGTACCTTTTTTCTCCTGGAAGCATTGTGCTTCGATTTTCTCTCGTACGCCGAGTATGTCAAAGACATCCAAGCAGATAGGCAAGAGAGACTCACCGATATGATAACGGGGGAATTTCTCTTTATCCACCAGCGTCACATCGAAGCCCTCACGAGCGAGAAGAGCCGCAGCTGTAGATCCTGCCGGACCACCACCGATTACAAGCACCTGTGTGTATGCTTTCATTGTTGTCCTCTTTTAATGCCACTGTCTCTATGGCGTCAACGGCTCGATTGCATATGCTTGGCGAAAATCCTCCACTGCTTGTGTAGGAAGAAGATATGAAGCCTGTGTAAACTCTTTCTGAAATAAAGACTTGAGGTATTGTGCTGTCCGTGGGTCAGCCTCTTTGCCCACTATCGGCTCAATCCAATCCGCCAGGGTTAATGAGAGCAAATCAATGTAATCACTTTCAGAAATAGGAATTTCCATTCTGTTAAAGCGATCAAAAACAGAGAATGTAGTCTGCCGAGCTAAATTACTAAAGAAGGTGTCTTTGGTCATGGCACAAAACAAGTAAACGAGATGCTCAGTTTTGGCACCAATAACCGTACTAATTTTCTCACGATGCTCTAAGGAAAGGGGTGAGAATGTAAAGACTGAAGCGGAGAGAGCCTCTGTACCATAAATGCTGTGAAAAATCCCTGCGAGATAAAGAGCCTCGCTGCATCCCCATTTTTTGAGGAGCCGACCTGTATCGATAAGATGACCTAGTAAATAGTGCTGAAAAATTTTTGTTTGCTCCATGTTTGTACAATTCTCATAGAATATGCGCTGCATATCTTCGGTCAAATAATCATCGAGAAATTGTTTAGCGAGGGCATTTGTTGCAACTTCATATTCCATTTGTCCTCCACAAGATTCATTTCACTCCTGATGTTGGAGAGGAATATTGGAAAGGCTCATCCCAGAAAATCTTCCCGTAATGAGCTTTTCCCGTTTCGTTGTTAAGCTACCAGTTCGCTACTGAATTAATGAGCGTAAGCCCATTAACAGACGTCTCCTGGACATGAATTACATGTGGTGGTTTGTGGACTACACATAGAGGACTCCATGACGACCTCATGTGTTGATATACGGATGTCCAGGTCGAATACGTCCAGCATATCGCTACTATTAGCGGCTGCATCTCGCTGCTTTTCATCCATTCTGACAGTAACAGGTGCGAATGTCGTGGTTGTTTGCATGTTTTTCTCCTTTTTCATCTTTTGCTAAGGTTCCATTACCTTAAGAGAGTAAATGATCAATATTCAACACTAGCACCAATCTGTCTCATCTACTCTACGTATTAAGACTAACAGCCATGTTTTCTTTTGTCAATGGTCCCGATGGATAGGAAACCATTTTATAATCTCGGCTAAATATACTCAAAGTAGTCGTAAAGCTGCGTATAAGGCGAGTCTATGAAAATGATAGGTATCGTATATTTAAGAGGCTATTTAACCTAAATTTGGCCCAAATTAGTGGCAGAGAGCTACAAGAAAGGGACTTGCCAAAAGACAAAAAATGAGCCATGCCTCTCGTAGAGTCCAAACTTTGTGAGAGGATCATCATCATGAAGGAATCTACCATAGAATCGACGAAACAGTTTACCGGGAGTGCCAGTTTGGCCGCTTTGGGAGTGAAATTGAAAGAACTGAAGCTGTTTGAGCCTATTGGACAGAGCGTGCAGATTGCCCAGAAGACGATCAAGGATCGACCCAGCGACAAACTCTAGGATGCTTTGATATGATGCTTTGATAAGTAGGTTGGCAGGCTCCCATGGCGTGGTCGAGATCAATACGCGCTTGCGAGCTGATGTGGCTTTGCAGCGAGCCTTCGGGCGCAGTCGCTGCGCCGAGCAATCGGTGGTGCAGGACACGTTGAATGCCTGTACAGCCGAGAATGTCGAGCAGATGGAACAGGCTATGGATACGATCTATCGCCAACAGTAATTCATGTGCCGCTGGCGCACCACAGTCCATGAAAAGCGATATACTACCAGTAGGAGAGGTTAACGCAGAAGGTCGGTTAGATACTCGTGCTATGAGCCTGACCAACAGTATGACCTGGATACCTCCAAGCACTACAGTCTGTCGCTCGCTGATCTCAGCGAAGCACGTAGATACCGTCTTGATTGTCAAGGGGTGCGAGACACGTTTCTCCTGAATGAACAAAGAGCATTTGGTCGAGCAAAGAGTAAGCTTTTCTTGTCAACACTGGCGGATGAAAGTGTACCATGGAGACGGGTGGCGTATCAAGGTCGCTCCGCTCTCTTGACACGCCACCCGTCTCCATGGTTTGAAAGACGTACGCCATTGCTTACAGGCAAAAAACAACAGGTGTTTTTGCTCGTAAGCATGAGATGCAAACGAGTAAGATTGAGAGACAGTCGCCCGTAAGAAAACCGTTATGCTGCTGTAGGAAAAGCTACCTCCGCTTTGTAATCGCATTCGTTTTTCCACACGCCGTAGACAATATGTAACAATTTTCGCATCACTGCGACAATGACAACCTTGCTCGGTTTGCCTCGCTCTTTGAGTCGCTGTGCCCATTGCCGCATGTGCTTATCCCAGCGCAAAGAGACCAAGGCACACATATACAGGATTTGACGCAAACTCTGTCGTCCATGTCGATCCATTTGAGCGCGTCCCCTGACCGAGCTGCCCGATTCCCGTTGCTTCACAGCAATACCTGCCAGTGAGACCAACGAGCCAGGATGAGTGAACCGTTCAATTTCACCAATGTGAGCAATCAGTCGCGTCGCTGAGAGTCGTCCAATGCCACGAATGGTCTGCAAGCGCGTCCAAATGTCCTTACGGTTCTCGTCCTCTTCAAGAGAAGCCCAGATGCGCTCCTCGACCCCTTTGAGATCGTTGACCAACTGATCAATGTGGGTCTGGACGCGCTGGTGGACCCAGGGGTCCAAGCGCCCGGCGTATTTGCGGTTACGTGCCTGGAGCAACATTTGCTGGACATCATCGCGATAGGCCAAGAGGCTGCGTAGCGTCATCACCTCCTGGGGCAATGGTCGCCATGGAAGAGGCTGCATCTCTTGAGCGTAATAGGACAGCAGGGTTGCATCGAGTTTATCCGTTTTGCTTCGCGCATTTTTGCTCTTGCGGTAGTTAACGAGCACCGAGGGATTGAGGATGCTGACTGTATGTCCGTGCTCAAAGAGAAACAGAGCGATGGCATCTGAGTAACTTCCCGTCGCTTCTAAACACGCATGCACCTGCTGAACCTGCTCTTGCAGGAGCCAGGAACTCAGTTGCTCAAAACCTGGTGCCGAATTGGGAAAGACGCGATACCCATTCCGCTGACCAACGAGCAGGACGACGTCTAGTTTCTCCTTGGCGACATCAATCCCGAGAAACGCTGTGCTCGCAACAGTAGATGTTTGGACCATGAGAGACCTCCTTTGAGTCTGGTAGATGCTTCAATGAACAGTAGGAAGAGAGGACTCGCCGCAGGGGATCACCCTTGTATGCAAGCTCATCTCGTGATCGCGAGAGGCTTCAGATACCGTTCGACCTTGCTAGGCGAGGTGGAAGATGAGGGATCGCATCTACGTGACGAGCTCTGATGGCTCAGGGGAGAATTCAGATTCACCCCACCTTCTTTCTCTTCTTTTCATGATTGCATTGTATCTCCACCTCTCGTTCCTCACATCTATAAGATACAAGAAGAGAATATTCACATGAGGAAGCACCCTGTTGAGCGTTCCGCATATTTTACTGGTTGGAGGACCCTGATGGAACGTGTCTACGAACGGTGCTGTGGCATCGATGTCCACAAGAAGATGATCGTCGCGTGTTTGAGCCTTGTCGTCAATGGGCAACGTCGTAAGGAAACTCGAACCTTTCGAACCACCACCCAGGAGTTGTTGCTGCTCCTGGACTGGCTCAGCAGTGCAGGCGGTACGCATGTAGCCATGGAGTCAACGGCGACCTATTGGAAACCCATCTACAACCTCTTGGAGGGGCATTTCGAGTTGTTGGTCGTCAACGCTCAGCACATCAAAGCGGTACCGGGACGCAAAACGGACGTGCATGATGCGGAGTGGATCGCGGATTTGCTGCAACACGGACTGCTCAAAGCGAGCTTCATTCCTCCTTCTAGCCAACGCGACCTGCGCGAACTGACGCGCTATCGAACCAACCTGGTAGAAGAACGCGTCCGCGCAGCCAATCGGCTTCAGCAGACGTTGGAGGGAACCAATCTCAAGCTGGGAGACGTAGCAACCGATATCCTGGGCAAATCAGGACGGGCCATCCTCGAAGCATTGTTGGCAGGACAAACCGATCCAGCTGTCCTCGCGGATCTTGCACGCGGACGGATGAAGGCCAAACGAGCCGAATTGGAGCAGGCATTAGTTGGGACGCTCACCGCGCATCATCGTTTTTTGCTCAGAGAGCAGTTGGATCATATTGATACCCTCAATGAAGCGATCAGCCGGGTGAGCAACGAAATTGAGGAGCGCATGCACGCCCTCGATCATGTCGAACAGAACGCTTGTCCCTCACAGCAAACATCCCATGAGCAAGAACCGCTCACCTGGAACGGTGCGATTGCGTTGCTGGATACGATCCCAGGGATCAATCAGCGAGCGGCTGAAGGGATATTGGCCGAGATTGGCACGGAGATGACTCGCTTCACCAACGCCCATCATTTGGCGTCCTGGGCCGGAATGTGTCCGGGAAGCAATGAGAGTGCGGGCAAGCGGTTGAGCAGTCGCATACGCAAAGGCAGTCCCTGGTTACGAACACTGCTGGTGGAAGCCGCCCATGCGGCAGCCCACGAGTCGCGAACACGTATTTGTCAGCACAATACCGCAGGCTAGCAGCACGTTGTGGGGCAAAGAAGGCTACGGTTGCGGTCGGGCACACTATTTTGATCATTATTTACCATGTGTTACAGGAGCGAGAGGGCTACAAGGAATTGGGCGGCAACTATTTTGATGAGCGAGATCGGCAGACCACGGAGAAACGACTGGTTCGGCGACTGGAGAAACTTGGCTACGAGGTGTCCGTCAAAGCACCTTCCCCAGCCGCTTGAACCTATTTTTCAGAAGAGTCACCGATGCGCTGGAAGCGCACCACCAGCGATGAAAAAGGGGTAGAATGAGGAGTAGACGGTCCCAACGACACAAGATCGGTTGATACTCTGGTGCTTCTAAGCCCGAAGAAGAGTCTGATCTGGGAACTGGAAGGCACCACCAGCTGTCGCTCTCGCAGGAGTCCTGCCGAGAAGCACGTAGGAGAGAATCTTGAACAGGAAGTTCCCCGTGGATCGTCTCAGCACACGATGGCATTTTTTCACTTTGGAGGAACGCGATGGAACTGGTCTACGAACGCTGTTGCGGAGTCGATGTCCACAAGAAGATGGTGGTTGCGTGTCTGATTACCCCTGATGAAAGGGGACAGAGGCGCAAAGAGGTCCGCACGTTTCGCACCACGACCCAGGAGCTGTTGCTGTTGCAGGACTGGCTCGTGGTGGCAGGCTGTACACATGTGGCAATGGAGTCAACGGGAGTGTATTGGAAACCCATCTATAATCTCCTGGAAGGCGGATTGGAACTCCTTGTCGTCAATGCTCGTCACATCAAGGCGGTTCCCGGGAGGAAAACGGACGTGCGTGATGCCGAATGGATTGCGGACTTGTTGCAGCATGGCTTGCTGAGCAGCAGTTTCATTCCTCCGGCTCCCCAACGCGAGTTAAGGGAACTAACACGGTATCGGACCAATCTGGTGGAAGAGCGAGCACGGGCAGTCAACCGCCTGCAGAAGACGTTGGAAGATACCAACCTAAAGTTGGGAGATGTGGCAACCGATATCATGGGCAAGTCAGCTCGAGCCATTCTTGACGCCTTGCTTGCTGGGCAAACCGACCCTGCAGCCCTTGCAGAGCTAGCACGAGGCCGCATGAAGGCCAAGCGAGCTGAGTTGGAACAAGCCCTGGTGGGAACGCTCAAGCCGCATCATCGCTTCATGCTGACGGAACACTTGGTGCTGATCGACACGCTGGAAGAAGCCATCGCTCGTGCCACGCAAGAGATTGAGACGCGTATGGGCCCTTCATATCCAGAACATCAGTCACCTGAACCAGAAGACGACGGTCTGCATCAAGGGGAGCCAGTCAGGGAAGAGCCGAAAGAGCGTTTGCCTTTGAACTGGACTTCTGCCGTGAAACTGTTAGATACGATTCCAGGGATCAATGCACGAGCAGCCCAAGGGATCATCGCTGAGATCGGGACGGACATGAGTCGCTTCAAGACGGCTCGACATCTGGCTTCGTGGGCGGGAATGTGTCCAGGCAACAACGAAAGTGCTGGCAAACGCCTTGGGAGCAAGACACGCAAAGGGAGTCCATGGCTTCGTAAACTCCTGGTGGAAGCGGCCCATGCGGCGGCCCACACCAAGAACACCTACCTCTCGGCTCAGTATCGTCGCGTCGCAGTGCGACGAGGAGCAAAGACGGCGATGATTGCTGTGGGCCATACACTCTTGACCGTCATCTATCATATGCTCTCTGAACACCAGCCTTATGCAGATTTAGGGGGCAACTATTTTGATGAACAGGATCGGCACGTCACAGAAAAGCGGCTGGTGCGACGGTTGGAGAAACTGGGCTATCAGGTTTCGGTCTCCGCTGCTTAACAGCTACAACAAGCCAGTATTTTTCAGGAGAGTATGAGGAACTTGGAGGCAATTACTTCGACGAACGAGATCGCAATGAGGGAGGCGACTCGTCCATCGACTCGAGAATCTGGGTTACCAAGTTTCGTTGTCTCCAAGGAGTCCAGCAGCCTAAATACCATCTCGAAAGCTGAATGCGTGGATACAAAAACCGATGAGCGAGCAAGAGCGTGGCTCATCGGGTGCTCTTTTTTGCCCTTTGCTCGATAGCTTTCAACGTTGTCTCCACTTATTTTCAGGGGAATATCTTAGTGGGGTTGTACCTAATTCTGATGTTTTGATATAAGGATAAACCCATCAATAATGAATGGGAGTTGTGAGGAGGGGAAGAAAGTGATAGGCTGAGGAAAAAACGAAGAGGAACGAGGGCATGGAGAGCAAGCCAGAGATCAGCGAGGCATCCAAAGAAACCAGCATCGTGCAGGAACGACTCAATTGGAAGCTAGCGTGGAGAGATGATGCCAAGGTAGCACAGGGGCTGTATGCAGGGGAAGAGATTGAAGAAATGCATGAACTCAGCGATGCAGGGTTACTCGATGATTTTTTTGTGTTTTTGGAGGAAGTGGGTCTGCTGCGTGCCATCTGGTACAACTAAATCAGAAATCGAGTTGCAATCTGAGCGAAAATAGAGGACAATCCTTTCATGAATAGGAAAACATCGTTGAAAGGATTTTCTGCTATGCATGATACCGGACTCATGCCCATCACGGAAGAGGTCACTCTTCCACAGACGACGCCTCGTAGCCCCTCGTTAGCTCAGCAACTCGTCCACTTGCTGCAACAGGTGCTGCTTCTTTCCCAGCAGGACGCTCAGGTCTCGGTTCCGCCGCGCCGTCTTCGCGGGCGTCCCCCAACGTTGGGTTTGCAGCATCTCTACTTGGCCTTGTTGGTTGGCGTCCTGCAAGGGGCCAGCCATCTCAGCACCATTTGGCGTCGTCTCTCGTTGGAACCCATCGGCACCTTCGCACCCGTCCAAGTCACCTATGAAGCCGTGCGCAAGCGTCTCGTGACCACTGGCACTCGTGCGCTGGAGCAGCTCTTTGAGGCCATCTCGCAGGGCTTGGCTCACTGGAGTCAGAACCATCCCTCGGCTTGTTCGCTGGCTCCTTTCGCCCCCCAGGTGGTGGCACTGGATGAAACCACGCTAAGATCGCGTGCGACGACTCACCTCAGACCTGCGCGACCTGCCCAACGGCGATCCGCATCTGTTGCCGGGCAAACTGGCGTGCCTCTTCGATCTGCGAACGCAACCCTGGATACGCGTGCAGTTTCGCGCTGATGTGTTGGCCGCCTGCAACACGCGCCTTCTTCTCCTGTTCCAGGAGGTAACTCCGGGCAGTCTCATCCTCGCGGATTTGGGCTATTTCGGCTTTCCGTGGTTCGACTACCTGACCGGACAAGGCTACTTCTGGGTCTCGCGCCTCAAGGACAACGTGAGCTATGACCTCTGTGAAGTCTTCGCCTATGATGATGGCAGTGGGCTGCTCGATGCCATCATCTGGCTGGGCAAGTACCGTGCCAACCGAGCCGCCCATGCGGTGCGCTTGGTCTGCTTCACCTCCAATGGCATCCGCTATCGCTATTTGACCAATGTGCTGAGTCCCACTCACCTCTCCATGCAGGAGATCGCCCAGTTGTATGCCCGACGCTGGGATATCGAGATGGCCTTCAAGCTGCTCAAATGCGAACTGGGGCTGCACATTTGGTGGGGAGCACGCACCGAACTGGTGCCCATTCAACTGTGGATTGCCCTGATTCTGGCCCAACTGCTGCATGCCTTGCAACTCCATCTCGCCATGCAAGCCTCGGTGGACCCGTTTGAGGTCTCCATGCAGGTCCTCGTCGAACTGCTGGGAACCACCCCAGTGGGACCCACCTCGATCCTCGACCGACTCGTGCAAGACGGACGTGCGCTCGGACTCATCCGTCCCTCTCGCCGTCTCCAGGTCCAGGTGCCCCCGATTGAGCCGCACGACCTGATGCGTCACGCTCGCTACGCTCGCCCCAAGGACCAGCCCAGACCCGCTCCTTTCGTCTCTCGGTTTCGCACTCAACTTTTGATTTAGTTGTACCAGATGGCTGCGTGCCTTTGAACAGATCAGCCTTCCAGGAGTGAAGCGAGTAGTGGTTCCCACCGTGCAATTTGTCCTGCTCTATTTCCTCAAGGTGCTCTTTGGGAGTGAATCGATGAATGAGCTCCCGCGCGTGCTCTTTAGTGACTTGGCGCTGATGGAGTTGGTGGGTTTTAATGCCCAGCAATGCGAAAACGGGCTGACCAAACGAGGAGATGCCCAACGCAAGACCAGAAAGAAGCAAGGGCCGATCACGCCCCAATGCCTAGCAGAGAATATCAGCAAGCTCAAGCAGGAAGAGATGGAACGGCTCTTCAATCAGATGGTGCAACTACTGGTAGGGTGGGGACTGCTCTCAGGCGAACGCATAGCCGCCCTGGATGGCAGCAAAGTGCCCACTCCGCAGAGGTATGAGGGGTGTGGCAAGGTCAAGCAAACGCGGAAAGTCAAAGTCAAAGGGCAGAAAGAGCCGGTGATTGAAGAGTATTACGTGTATGGGTGGAAAGTGTTGGTGCTCATAGATGTCCAGACCCGTCTGCCGCTGGCGATGAAGCTGGTGCAGATCCAAGAGTATGAAGGCAGGTGGCTAGTGCCCTTGCTTGAGGTGGCACAACGCAATTTGGGAACCGCTGCTCACATTGGCACGATCGTGATCGATCGTGGCTATTTAGATGGCCAGGATTTGTGGCAGCTACACCACCTGGGCGTCTTGTTTGTCATTGTGGGCAAAGCCAACATGGCCGTGGTCCAGGATGCCCAGGGCTTAGCCAAAGGCGAGCGGGCACAGGTCCGCGAGCGGGTGGTCCGTCATGGACATGGCAAAACAGCGAGCCAGGAGCGATTGCGCACCGAAGTCGTGGGCTTGGAGGCATTAACCAGCTACGATAGCTATGGAGCAGCCGAAGAGACGCAGCACCCTGGGCGACGCGACTATGTGGGCCAGCCGATCAATGCAGTAGTGGTGCGCCGTTGGGACAATCGGGTGCCCAAAGGCGGAGGCACGGTCTATTTGACTAATGCCTCGGTCAGCGACCCTTTCACCGTCTTTGACACCTACGACTGGCGCAGTGTGATTGAGAATGGCATCTTCAAAGAGGGCAAGCATCCCTGGCATCTGTTGCGCTTTCCCCAACGCACCGAGGCGGCGGTGGTGGTGCATTGCCATTTTACGCTGCTGGTGATGGGGCTATGTACCGCCTTTCGCTTGTGGCAAGCCCACAGTACGCTGGTTCCAACTGCGCAGACAGCCGTCCATGCGAACCTGAGTACGGCGTTGCTTGGCGGGGAAGGGACAGCACGCTGGCGGCAACGCTTGCGCGAAGAAAACCGCGACAAAATTATCGTCTTCATTGGCCAAGCCTATGGCATTTTCCATCTCGCCGAATTTGCCGTCTTGACCCATGTTCCCATCCGCCGCCTCCCTTCCGCTCTCGGCTCTCCACAGGCCGTTCTTCAACGTTTCGGGCTGAGTCCTTAATCATTATATCAGAATATCAGACCTAATTTACGGCGATTGACTTTTTTAAAACAATATGTTACAGTCTCTCTTGAAATACAGCCCGTTGCAAGACTATATGTGTAGGCTATTTCTAGCTCTCTTCTTTTGCAGCCCTTATGCGAAGGATATGTATCTATGGATAAAAATCTTCAAATAAATGCTTCCTCCGGCTCTTCCATGTACACTGGGAGTTATCAAGGGGAGGGCGAACCTAGGTGGCAGCCTTTAATTGATCAGCCTTTGCGTAGTCGTACACTTGAGGCAGTCCAGTTACTAGCTGAGCGATTATGTGAGCCAGAGAAAGTTCTTGCTCTTGTCGAGCAGGATAAGATACTGCAAATCCCGAACGGGTTGCATTGGAGCCCTCCAACGCTCTTATGTGGTTTTGGCAGCTTGGTCCTTCTTTACCTCTACCTAGCAAGGAACTTTCCAGGGCAAGGTTGGGAGGATCGGGTTGACTTGTACTTGCGCCTTGCAGCGGAAGATACCCACCAGAAGCCACTCTCGCAACCAGCTCTTTTCAACGGAAGTAGTGGACTGGCATGGTTAGTAGCCTTACTTAGCCAAAATGATACACGCTACCAGAAGCTATGCAGCAAGCTCAACGTCCAGGTAGCAACTCAAGTGTTGATGCAGCAGTGGCGTAGAGCGACACCAGGTGTTGCTGATGCTGACTACGATGTAGTGAGTGGTGCATCTGGTATCCTAAGCACCCTAATTGCTACACAGGGTCAGCAGGCGATTGTGGAGGAGGCGATACAAAAACTATTGATATATCTCGTCTGGTTAGCGAATGGTGAGGATGAGCAGAAGCGTAAAAACTGGTTTGCCTCAGCTGATTTGTTCCCGCTAGAGCATATTCGTGAACAATACCCACGCGGTTACTTTAATGTGGGTTTAGCCCACGGGATTCCAGGACCGCTGGCTGTGCTTTCTCTCGCCTGGAATGCTGGTTACCGGATTGCTGGTCAACGTGAGGCTATTGAAGGTATCAGTCGCTGGATTATCGAACATCACGTCAAAGATTCCTGGGGAATAAACTGGCCTGGTGTTGTACCTTTATCGGCATCATACTCTGCCGAGGAGTGGCGTAGGTTGCATCCTGCTCGTAGTGGCTGGTGCTATGGGGTTCCGGGCGTAGCACGCTCATTATGGTTGGCGTGGACTGTTCTCAAAGATGAAACTTTACGTGACATTGCACTGGAAAGTATGGAAACTGTGCTCAGTCGTCCCATTGATGCGCGTAACATTTACTCTCCGACCTTGTGTCATGGAATCGGTGGCTTGTTGACCGTCTGCCTACATTTTGCTCATGAAACGAAGAATCCTATCATCTGTGAGCATGTTCCAGTACTCGTGAACCAGATGCTAAGCGTGTGTAGTCCGAAATATTTGCTAGGTGTTCGTGATGAGAAGACGAAGGGGAAGTTTGTCGATGATCCTGGCTTCTTAACGGGATCTACTGGAGTGGCACTAGCTCTGCTCGCTGCTTCGACCTCTGTCGCCCCCGCCTGGGGCCGCGTTCTTCTTATTGCATGAGGATATGATCTCGTTTTGCCCAGAGAAAGGGATTGTTTTATGAACAAACAGAAAGGTGTAACACGCTACCAATCTCCTCTCTATACCCCCGTGGGCTTTTATATGCTGCGTGCACCAGCCTTATCAGCGGATGTTTTTTCGTATATTACCTCGTTAGGAGAAGAAAGTATTGGGAATGAGAGTGAAGACCTGGATGCTACGTTGATAAGAATGAAAAGGCAGAGCTATACCAGATTGGACAACCTAGCGTCCCAAAGCCTAGTTGAGTTGCCTCTTATGATCGCAAGCCCCGACCTCTTCGAGGGGCTCATACGTATGCAGAGAGGAGATTTATCAGCCCACCGTGTTGAACGTATGTATGCAGGACTTATGCGTTATCTTGTGCGGATGAGCATTCGTCCCACACCATTCGGTTTATTTTCTGGAGTGGCAGTAGGCTCTCTAGGAGAAAGTACAAACGTGCAGCTTGGCACCCCCGCTATACAACATATTCGCACGAGGCCTGATATGAGTTGGCTGTTTTCTATTATTCAACAAATCGAAGAAGATAAGGATCTAATACCACAATTATGTGTGATGACGAACCGCTCTGCTTATATCGCGGGTGCGCGGGCTATTATTCCCTACGCAGATGTGTATGGGAAGGACGATAATCGTTCTATCGCATTACGTGCGACACCTATTGTGCGGTTCGTGTTAGAGCAAGCATATCAGCCCATCCCTTACAGTGACCTCCGCAAAAAGCTGTTTGAAGCGTTTTCACATGCCACGGAACAGCAGGTTGATAACTTGCTCTCCCAATTATGGGAACATCATTTCTTGTTAAGCGATCTGCGCCCTCCACTTGTCAGTGATAACCCAACAAAATATGTCCTGGAGCGGCTAATGCAAGTGCCTGGAGCGTCATCAGTTGTTACGGGACTTACCGAGGTGCTAACTGCTACGGCAGAGATCGACAAAGTTGGGGTAGCTAGCTCTACCAGACTCATACGCGATCTGGTGAAACGTCAGGAAGAATTGCTTCCTGGCGATGAGCACAAAAATCAATACTACCAGATTGATGCTACCCTGAGTGTGGAAACTCCTCAAATGAATAGCACAATTGGTGAGGCTGTGGCGGAGGCAACAGAGACCCTCTTACGTATAGGGCGTTTCCCAGAAGGTTCACCCAATCTTCATATGTATTATTTCGCTTTTGTGGAGCGGTATGGAACGGAGACAGAAGTACCCCTCTTAGATTTACTTAGTCCTGAATTTGGTCTCGATGCTCCCCCAAACTATACACAGCCTACAAGAGCTTATCCCTTAAATCCACTGCCCCACCCCTCTATGCAAAAATATGATCATATTTTGTGCTCACTCCTGGTAGAGGCACTCAATAACCATACGCAGGAGATTGAACTCACTAGGGAGGTGCTACAGAATCTCACTCAGTGGGTACCAAAGGAGGATAATCCACCTCCACCTACAATGGAAATGTATCTGCAGATTCACGCGACTTCCAGTGAGGCTATTGATCGTGGCGAATGGCGCGGAGTTGTTGCTCCAGCTTGTCTATCATATGGAGGACGCACATTCTGTCGTTTCTTTGATATACTAGGCCCTGAGCAGCTAGTGATGCTTCAAGAATATGCCAAGCGTGAAGAAGAACTCTTCCCCGATGCAATTTTTGCTGAACTCAGCTACCTGCCAACTTTTGGTCGAGGCGCAAATGTAGCTATCAGACCTACACTTCATTCCTACGAGATAGTGGTCAACACAACGCCATCAGTATCAGCAGACAAAGTGATTCCTCTGCATGACTTGGTAGTTGGCGTCCGGGGAAAGCACTTTTATGTGCGTTCATTGCGTTTGGGAAAAAGGGTCATTGTGACGCAAAGCCATATGTTAAATATGATGCGTGCTCCAAACGTTTGCCGCTTTCTTCTGGACGTTGCTCAGCATAATCGTCCAAGCCTTTCCTCTTTTGATTGGGGAAGCCTGAGTCGTTCGCCATTCCTGCCTCGTATCGTCCAAAAACAGATTGTGCTGAGCCCTGCCCAATGGAATTTACAGCAGTCGATGATTGAATCTGATGGTTTTGGTAGTGGGGAGGCATCGTGGTATACTAGCCTCCAAAGGTGGCGTGAGTGCTGGCGTGTTCCACGTTATGTGTATTTGACGCAATTCGATAATAGACTACTACTTGATCTGGAACACCCATTGTCGGTAAACGAACTTCGTGCTGCATTCAAGAAAGATGAGAAGGACAAATACCTTCAATTGCAGGAGATGTTGCCGGACTTTGATCATCTCTGGTTGCGTGATAGGAATAACAGGCCATATTGTGCCGAGATAGTGGTACCGCTTATCCTGAAAGAAGCTTCGCCACTATCTCCCAGGAAACCTGCGGAAACACAGACAGAGCTAGATACGAAGCCGAGTTATCCACGACGTGTAATTACCAATGCTGAGCGGCGCAAGCATCCAGGAGATGAATGGACCTATCTCAAGCTCTATGCAATCTATTCGCAACATGATGATATTATTACTACGCTCTTGCGTGAATTTGTCTGCAAAATGTCTGAACAGAAGCTGGTAGATTGCTGGTTTTATATCCGTTATGCTGATCCAGAGCCACACTTACGTGTGCGTTTCCGCGCATCTGATCCTCAATTTAAAGAGGTGCTGCTTCTTCATACATTGAAATGGGGACGTGAATTGGTAGAAAATGGCCTGATCAGGCGTGCGTGCCTGGATACCTATGATCGTGAGATTGAGCGGTACGGGGGGCCAGAAGCGATGGATGCGCTAGAAATATTTTTCATGGCAAATAGTAATGCGGTTAGTGCAGTTGTTGCCGCACAATATAGGAAAGAGATCACATTGGATCCTCTTACTGTTGCCGTATTTAGCCTTGATCAGTTTTTAATAGCCTGGGGATTCGACTTTACTGAACGCTTACTCTATATGCAGCATCTGGCAGGAAAGTACGACGAAAGCAGAGCATTTCATCCGCTCAGGAGATTTTTCTGTGAGTTGCTTTCCCCCTGGGATAGTAACTATGACCCCGCAATGAAGCGGCAACGCGAGAAGTTACGTGTCCTTCTCTCTACTCAGGATCAAGTGCTCAAAGCGGTTACTGACTCTATTCGTGGACTAGCAACGCGTGGAGAGTTATGGCAAACAGAAGGATACATAGTAAGTAGTCTTATGCATATGTATATCAATCGCTTGCTGGGACCCAGTAGAGAACAGGAGCAGAAGATATATGCACTCTTGCGGCACACACTTGAAAGTTTGCAACTGCGACCTGCGCAATCTCAAACTTAGTTTATTTAGTTGTTGTAGTGTGTATTATTAATCTCAACGTAAAGGACTAAAGAAAACAGCCAGCGTAGGCAAAACACTAGCGAAGAACAGGTTTTTGATGTCTCAATCGTTCTTTGGCACGGCGCAGTTCTCGTTGGATGTGTTGCATGTCAAGACAACAAACATTCTTGAGTTCGACTCGTTTGAGCAGATTTCAGACACCTTCTTGAGGGGTGCAAGTAATTCATTTAGAGAAAAACACTTTTTCTTCTGCACCTAAATGAGAGCAAGTAATTCATTTATCAAACGACTCTTCCTCGTTCTCCAATCAGTCCCATTTCCTTGACCTCAAAGAAGCTCCTTTTGTAGAGTATCTTTACAACCTTCACCTAGTAGACTATTCCAGAACGGGGGCAAACTGAACGCTTGCTATGAAAGTACCATTTTACTTTCCTTCATCAACCGATACCGATATACTTGTAAAGACGAGCATGGTAACAGAGGAAGAGCATGAACAGCAGAGATCAGACAGTGCAGGTCTATCAATTACGGATCTAGATACGGGAAATCAGCCCTCAGATCTGGCATCGTCTCCTGGTACGAAGCGAGCACTATTGCTCAGCTGAGAGAAGCTGGATGTATGGCTACTCGCGGTCGCTTCCAGCCCTCTTGCCGACTTGCAGTCCTTTGTGAGCAGTGTCTCTCAAGATAAAGCCGCTGTCCTTGAGGGGTTAACGAGAGAAGAAAGGAATGGCCTACGGAGGGACATAGTACCTGTCTCAAACTGATCAAGCGGAGCCTATATGGTCGTGCGAAATTCGATCTCCTCCGCCTCCGGGTGCTCTCGCTCACGAAAAAGGATCACACAACTCAGGATACGAAGACGAGAGACAACCACAAACAGCAGAGGAAGGATATAAAGAACTCAAAGTGGGAGGAGAGGCTCCAAACCCCCAGCATATCACTTTTCATGTCAGCGAGGTTGA
>JAABUO010002571.1_pt1 | contig 22036 bp, 21 predicted proteins | sample 5559291 | NCBI WGS metagenome assembly JAABUO01 (sample SAMN10711878, study PRJNA513372) | rock metagenome | isolation source: Antarctica rocks | place: Antarctica: Victoria Land, Finger Mt sud
AAACGCCCACTCAATCTCAACTCACCCACCTCCGCCCCCCCTCCCAACCACCCTTAGTCATCTCTAACCCTCTTCTTCGGTCGGCCTTTTCTGCTGCTGCGCTTGCCAGCCTCACGTTCAGACTAGTCACTCAAACGCGCTCGTGCTTATATACTATGAGGTCCCAGGGGGTCCTTCGAGGCTAGCACTGACCCGAGCGCTAGCTTGCTTGTAACGAGCCGACCAAAGATGAGCAGCACGACTACGACGCAGCAGCAGCAGCTGTGTCTGCCCTCCTTCCCTCTCACGCTGGAGGCTGGTACGTTGGCCGCGCATGCAAAGGACAAGGGCGAAAAGGAGAAAAGCGCCTTCATCGAGTCACTGGTGGATGCGTCAGCCTGCCTGGTGGAACTAGTGTGGGATGTGGAGACTGCAAAGTGCTATGGAGGGCCGAGGAACGACTTGGCGACTTTTACATTTACCCTGCGCGGCTTTATTGCCGAGATCCTTCGTCGCTCTCGAGCCTCTTACTCCACGCTGCAACTGGCCCTCTACTACCTCGTCAAGGCCACCACGATCCCCTCCAAGCCCAGGGTGTTTGCATGTGGGCGGAGGACCTTTTTGAGTGCGCTTGTGGTGGCGGGGAAGTATCTTCAAGACCGAACCTTCTCCTCACGTGCCTGGTCCCGGATCAGCGGTCTGTCTACCAAGGAGATCAACGCAAACGAAATTTCGCTGCTTTTGGCTCTCGACTGGAAACTCAACTTGGCTTCGTGGGAATTCACGCAGTGGTCGAGGCTCCTGAACGTATTCATCATGTCCCGCTCCAGCTCTGCCTTCCGGGCGCTACGTGTGTTTGCAAAAGGATCTGTTGCTCTTACCCAGGCGCATCTGCTTCATGGAACTGGAGACGGTATGGGAATGGAAGGCAACGAGATGCCAAAGACATATCTACCCTCTCCGCCCAACACGTCACCGCTATCCATTGCTTCCTTGTGCTCGTCACCCTCGCCCACCTCGACGGCTCTTCACGGGGGCATGGGTCGGTGTGTGTCGATGCCACTGGCCTGAGAAATCAGTGCCACCAAGCCCTGTCCTTCAGCAGACACCGAAAAGACGCTTCTCGGAGGTCGTGGAGGTGGAGGCGCATAACCCAAAAAGAAGATTCATTGTACATATTCCAAACTAACGAACAGTTTGGCCCATCTCTATTTCTCCCTTCGTCGCTGCATTCCCCGTCATGTCTGACCAATCAGCGTGCGAGATTTAGAGTTTCTGAAGTACCAATCACCAATCAGCGTGCAGCAAAAGAAAGCTTAATCTCAGATCTTGCTGCCTGGGTCTCAGCCGCCTAGCAGATCCCTTCCACATGGGATCACATCGGCCAATCAGAATGCGCCGTGGGAGAGGAAGATGGAACTCCGGGCGTCCAGATTCGGACGGTCGCACTGCATCGCTCCACACCGGAACCCATCTCTCCCACCCCTCCTCCTCCCTTCACACCCCATCCACACCTTATTTCTGGGCTAGACCTTTGGAAATATGGAATTCATGCATTCCACCTAGCACACGCCTTTGGCACTGGCTGGGATCGCATATGGACTGGGACCATGCTGTTGTCGCTGCCGCTGATGCTGACTCTGTGGAGATGATGCCAGGCGCGTCTATGGCTGCCTCCACAGATCCACCACCCACCACAAACACTGATTTCGGTAATGGGGTCGCGGAACATCAGGCGCCGCTCCCCGGAGAGATATTCGTGAGGGGCGACGGGACGGGCGATAACTTATCCAACCTACAGTCTACCTCGCCACGGAATGGACACAACGAGGAAGCTTTCTTTCAAACACAGGATCTGCTACATCCAAAAGAAGACTCTCTTCTCAACCCTTCGCAGCTTGATCAGATCCCAGGGTTTGCTCCCTTTCTGCCAAATCCTCTGCTCAACTTACAGCAGCGCAGACAGCTTGCAGCTCTTCCCCCTTTCCCTATGTCAGCTCAGCGTCCGTACTCACCAAGCATTAACAGCCCCACTATGGGCTCCGCATCTCTCACTGCCCCGCCCTTTGAAGCCAACGGCGGGAACTCCCAATCTCCCCAATTTGCGGGTTATCATTATCCACTCTGGCAGAGCACCTCAAATTACAGCTACACGCCCTCAAACGCCCCTTACTCAATTCCTGGCGTCCCTCAGGGCGGGTCTTCTGTTTTTCGCTCTCCGCCCACTCACACTGCCGGCAATGGTCTCCCCGGACCGGCGGATCTTCAGCACCTTGCAGCAGAAAATGGCCCCCTCCCCCCTCTCAATGCCTTCCCCCTGACCACTTTTCCCTCTTCATTTCCCATGTCCTCATCAACGTCTACCCCGCCGTCAGCCACTTCGACGGATGCAAATCAGGAACGAGTCTCACCAAATATAATGCTGCCTGTGCCTTCCGCCTACTACAGCGCAGATACAGGCCTGGGAACTGCCTCGTTCACACTTCCCCCCTTATCGCCATATCTAGATCAGGCGGAGCCATTTAAGCGCTCAAAACGGCGCAAAATGGATATCTCGGAAGCTGGATCTTCGGGGGAGAATGCGTCCTCTGGCGATGCTATACGACCTTACAGATGCGACCATTGCAGCCAAAGCTTTAATCGCAACCACGACCTGAAGCGTCACCGGCGAATCCATCTCAGTATCAAACCTTATCCCTGCCTCAGCTGCGAAAAGGCATTTTCACGAAAGGACGCACTCAAGCGGCATGCCATGGTCAAGGGATGCAGCAAAGTGCCCTTTGCGATGCAGAAGGGAATGCCTCCGCAGAAACCTATGCAGATGGATGTGTCAATGCCGCAGCCCATGTCTCATCACACTATGTCCATACCCTCTCTTCCATCTGGGATTATGTCCATTCCCTAGCCTCTCTGTATTCTAACTCGCTTTGTAATCTAACGTACCTCGAGCCCTATCTTCTCTGTCACATGCTATCTTTTGGTTGCGAGATCCGCTTACGTGGGCCTCCCGTACCAAACGCTTGCGATTGGTCAGTTGTCATGCACGTATGAAATCTGGTCGTCATGTTACGTCACTTCGCCCCCTCCAAAATTCCCTCGCCTTAAATACGGGCTGCCCCCACCATACAACATCCCAAATCCTCTCCCTAAACCACACCCCCAAATACTAAGCCACCCCAACCTAAACTTAAACATTATGAGTGACACTGGACGTAAAGGAGTTGGCCAGCAGCTTGGACAGAAGATGACCCCTGACTCGCAAAAGTCCTACACTGAGCAGGCCAAGGATACGGCGTCCGGTGCGTACGACCGTGTGGCTGGAGCCGCACAACCCGAAAGTGAAAAGTCCACCACGCAGAAGATGTCTGATAGCACACGCAGCGGATCCGACACTGCATCCAGCGAGGGCAAGTCATACATTGAGCAGGGAAAGGAAGTTCTTGGCAGCGGCGCACAGTATGTTGCTGACACCCTAAACCAGGGAAAGAAGTGAAAAAGGAGACCTGTATTTTCAAGTATAAGTAACTAAACTACCTGTCTGCATACATACATGTTTGCGTAAAATTCAATCCTCCAATCCGCGCATCCACCAGTGCTGAGAATTGCGCAGAAGGTACCTCCATGACCAAGCCTTCGTTGATGATGACACGTATAAACACGCTTTGCTTGCACTCCACGCGCTCAAACACGATCCTGGCATTCATAGGCACAAGTCGCGTGGATCGCCATTTCCGCGAGACGACCTTCCGGCTTGTCGGGAGAAGCTCCTCGTCCACAAAGAGCCCCAGAGCCACAATAAGTGGCACTAGATCCCCATCGTGCATGAATGAGAATGATGATTCGCGGGATTGTAGACGCGTATGGACGCGACGAAGCAGAGGAGCGCCCATGACTGCGCCGTACGGATTGCCGTACCCGCTGCGATAGGTATGCTTCAAATCGCGCGCATACTCGAAATCCTCCCACTCGTCGTGCGTGAAGAGTCCGCAAAAGGATGATGCCCCGCGCGCATTGGTTTCAAATGCACAGAGTTCCTGCATGCCGTAGATTTCGCTGGAGAGAAACTTCCATCCACTTGCTTCGTGCAGCCGCTCTGCAATGCGAGGGAGGTAGGTGCTGGAGAAGCGGAGGAGCTGTTGGTGGCCGTAGTCGTGGCCGTGGATGGGGTCCGTACGATATCGCTGGCAACGCTTTGGAGGCGTCAATGTCACCTCGCATGCTTCCTCCGACTCGTTGACCACGACGACCTTGCTCGCCCCATATCCAGCGGCAAAGTATCGTGCAGAATCATAGACTCGAGGGTTATCAGTTGCGAGTATGCTTGTGCTATCCACGAGCTGCGCGTAGCTCTGTGCAAACGACTTTCCCGTTCGAAGCGCATTCCGTGTTCCCGCATATGGTCCCTCCGTAGTCAGCCCCTCCAGATCGGCCTCCTCGGCAAAGTACTCGTAATCATTTATGAAGCCCAGCGGGCCTCGTAGCTTCGCGGCCCCCCGAAGCCGCTGCAGCATGGCTTTGTGTCGATGGCCTGCAGTGAGGGTTGGGAAGCGCTCTGCATGGCGAAACAAACCCTGTACATTGGCGACTCTGCAGTCTGGAGGAAGCGCCGGTGGGTGAGCGTGGCGACGGAGTCTCACAAATGGCCCGTCGCCGCCTAGATGCTCAAACAAGTCCCACACATCATCCGCGCTCCAAAAGGTTCCAGTCACGCAAAGACACAGAAGGGCAAAAACGGCGAATGCATGATTCATATGAGATACATACAACAAAAAGTCAAGTCCAATCCCCGTTGATCACCACGACTTTGCGCCTCTGTTGGCACCTCTTACTTTGTAGTTGGCGCAGGATTCATTCTTCGCTTTCCGCCGACTGTAGTGACGTTGACGAAGCGGCGGTTATAGAGGATGCGCTTCTTCGCGCGGCCCTTTGGCTGTTTCTTCTTCTCCTGCGGCTCCACCTTTGGCGTCTGCGACTTGACCTTTCCTGCTCGCGCAAGGGATCCGTGTACTTTTCCCTACCGGTTAGCTTCCTTCACGATGCCATCTCCTACCATTGCGGTGTTGTGTGATGGAAATTCTCGTAACCCTAACGAAGTTAGCCCCAACTCAGTTTAGACGACGACTGCATGATTCGAGGGCCGAGAAGCAAAATCAAGGGCCGAGGAGTGAAAACGAATGAGTTGCTTTCAGGATAACATGTAGAGATTAAAAGCCCCCTAATGAATGCTATTATGCTAATTTACTCACTTCTACATTCTAGTCTCTTGGAAATATGTTCGCATCTTTCACCTTTTCAACAGGCTGCGGAGGCATATCTTGCCGCACCTATTCGGTAGTCCCGGAATTGCATACTTTAAGCAGTTCTGTACATTGCTCGACCGTCTCTACTTTACGGCAGCCCCCATCGCACGCACAGCCAAAAACGTTGCAACTTCCATAACCACAGTACATCCCGCCTGGGCGACTTCCATCTTTGCAGATGCCGCGATAGTCGTAACGATCTACCGAATACCGTGGGCAACACACCGCCATTGAGCCAGATGCGAAAAGAATGCTGTAGAGAATGCTTGCCTCCGCACCAACCATCTTCCTTTAGCTGACTTTGTTAATTTGGAAAAACAGTTCTTTTAAATCTATGCCAAGTCTCGAAATTATCGCAAAGTCTTGTGGTGGTAAAGTTGATTTCAGGTAGGCTTCGACGGTGATTACAGCCGCTCATTCTTTTGAGTTTTGGAGAGTCACTTTCAATAATAATATTAATATTTTCTATTCTTTCCGCTGTCTCTTTCTGCACGCCACGGAATTAGCATGAGCCGCCAACACCCACTTTTCTAGTTGACTTGGCAAATACAATACAACAATGCTTCAGCCTCGACATACCAGATCTAGCGAATTTCCGATGCATCGTAATCGCGTCATCCAACGGACTCGTCCGTCATAACCGCATATGTATACAGCCGCTAATCCTAGACAAATTGCCGGCATTTAACTTAATCGACTTCTTGCGCGGTCAAAGGCCAAGAAGCGAAGAAAGGCGAATAATCTAAACTTCAATATATCAAAATAAAGCTACTACAGAATCTTTCATAAATGCAAGCTCTTATCACAAAAGCCCCATAAAATGCAAGCAAAAATCGCGTCAACGTCAATGTGATAAGACCAGCCCTGTTACTCAGTCTTTAGCCAAGGTGTCTTCACACAGAGGTCTTCACCCACACTTTTGCCAGTGCATATTTCCTGGCGATTATGGTGGAAAGGTCCGTCCGTAAGAGTTGGACGTTCAAGGACGTCAACGCGATCCCCATTCTTGCTATTGTTACTGCAAACTTGATGGCAATAATTGGGAAAATGTCGGCGCGTAAGCTTGAAACACTCATGCAGGCATACCGACCGCTCGGCATGACGGCACCCACCTTCGCAGTTGCACCCAAACATGTTACATGCTCCGTTCCCGCAATAAATCCCGTGGCCCACCCGCTTCCCATCTGCGCAGACACCTCTTAAGCTATACCTATCTTTCTGGTAAGGATGGCAGCAGTCTGCAATGCAATGGCAGGCAAGGAAAAGCCAAAACAAAGAGTAGGGTGCCATTGCAGTTTCGAAGAAGTCTTCGGGTTTTATTTAAGCAGTAGCGAATGCCAAGGCTTGTACAGACTGTTACTTTGAGCCAAGACTTTCAAGTGGCGTCAGCAATGGCAACTTGGCCGCGTATAAGAGCATTCATGAAATGTATGGAACGTAAACCAAACCCCAGAATATTTATCACCATAAACCTAATGGAGGCAAGCGCTCTTGAATGCAAAAAGCCTCAGATCGCTGAATCTAGGGAACAATAGCCATCTTTCCCAACTCTCCGTTTTTCTGTAAGGCTGGGACTGCACATCTTGTCGCATCTGCCTTTTCTTGCCAAGAGTGTAAATTGTATGCAAGCTTGCAGATATTTCTCAGTCACCTCGCCACGACAACCTCACTCGGAATTACAGCCGAAAATATTGCAACTTTCGAGTCCGCAGTACTTCCAAGTTGGCCGGCGTCCGTCTTTGCAGCATAGCGATCCCTCAAATACGTCAGACAGCATACTGCGACCTGGCTGCCCGCAAGCAAAAGCCAGTGGTGAATGTTTACCTTCACACCGCCCATCTCTATGGTTTTCTTTCAACAACTAATACGTTCAAACACAAGCCAAGTTCCACAAACACATTTCGCGCGTAAGCGCTTTCACCAAATGCCCAGAACGTCAACTTTGTCCTTTGAAGAAGCAGTACATGCGCCCCGATTGAACTGCAGGGAGGACTCACGAGCGGTCAACGCTGAAAGTCTTCACCCTGGTCTCAATTACGAATGAAAAGAAGTTGATTATAGTTCGAAAGCCGATCGCGCAAGTAGATTTCTCCTACCATTGTTTGGCTATTAAAATGCCGCGCATTGGAAGGGAGAAAGGAATGGAAGGTATTACCAGAAATTGCGTAAACAGTATCAATTTGGACGTCGAAATGCTATTTGATGTCTGAAAGGCATAGACTGTAACTTGAAAAGCCATGTTTGCACATTGCCATCCACCAAATTACTTCTTGCAAACTTGATAGCAAGTATTGCGAAAAGGTCGCCGCGTAAGCTTGAAACACTTTCTACGCATACGGACCGCTCGGCATGACGGCACCCACCTTCGCAGTTGCACCCAAACATATTACATGCTCCAACTCCGCAATACGTCCCCTGGCCCACACGCTTTCCATCTGCACAGAAACCTCTAAAGCTTTAATTGTCTTTCAGGTAAGGATGCAGCATTGTGCCCTGCAGTGACAGGCAAGCAAAAGCCAATATAGAATGTATGGTGCCATTGCAGCTTGGTACAAGTAGCAGGCCTTCTTGATATCTGTAGAGAATGCCAAGGCCTGTAGAAACCATCTCTTTGAGCCAAGGAGTAGCCCGATGGCATCGTACGATGCTTCCGTGACCTTCAGCAGTCACTCGAGCTGGGTCAAGTATCTAACCCTAATGATTGAAGGGATACCCGGCAACGACATCCCTTTCAACAGCGCGGATACATAGATTGGGCGAGCATACTCCGAAAAATTCACGGCATGGTCCGTTGGGTGCACTCGTCTAATAGCGTGAGGCATACGTGAACGCTTGCACTTCGAAAGGAAGCGCAATTGCCGGCTTCCAATCGCAGACATCGCGACGCGGTGGAATTCCATCCTTGCTATGCTGGATCAAGCGCTGGAAGATCGACAGCAATACGGTCTGTTCTGTCGTATGGAAGATAAATGTTTGGACCTCTTGTCGTTTGCCAGCGAATGGGAAGTCGTTGCAGTCGTCTGTCGCATCCTTCGACCATTTGCTGAAGTAACACGAGTAGCCTCCCAAAAGCGAGCCCAATTCAACTTGTACGTTTCGTTATCATATCACACTCACGATCATATCATGGATGTCTGTGAAAAAGAAAGTTCCGATTACATGAGTGTAGACGACAGCTTTGTTAAGGCAATGCAATATGCCAATAACAAGTTCTCCAAATATTATCTTCAAATGGTTAAATCTAATCTTGGGTACGTAGCGACTCTCGCCGATCCACGATTGAAAAGGGCTTTGTCACGCCAGCATTTAGACCCTAACTCGTTGGAACAAATTCAGGCTTTGGGCAGAAGGTCGTCCTGGTGAGTGCAGACTCTGTCTCGGGATCTCAATTCCGGACCCAGCTGACTGCAGCCTACATAAATTTCAGTTGGGTCGCATTGTGTATGAGGAGTACCACCTGGTACTTACGCAGGGACACTTCCGAGAGAGTCTGAGAGACCTAGCTCAATTCCGACGATTTGACCCTGTCCAGCACGTCTACCTCACCGCGACCTTGCCATCGACCATGGAGAATGAATTTTGCGACGTCCTTTTACTCCAACAACCTGTCTGGAAGCGTTCCAGCACCAGAAGATCCAACATAGGGTACTCTGTGCTGGTCTGTGAAAAGCAGGTTGAGCTGGATGAGAAGGTGTCGTCGTTGATTCAGAGTCGGTCGTCTCCTGACTCGGCAGTCATAGTTTACTGTCGATATAAGGATGACGTCGACTACCATGCAAGGCGACTTGCCTGTCCTGGTTTCTACGCGAAACACCGCCATGGTGAGGAGAACCTGAGAAGCTGGCTGGACGGCACTTCTTCTGTTTTAGTGGCCACTGGGGCTCTGGGCGCGGGCATCAACATGGCTAATGTTGATCTCGTCATACACATCAACATCCCGTATGGCTTGATTGAGTTTGCTCAAGAGAGTGGCCGGGCTGGAAGGTCAGGTCAAGCCGCCCAGTCAGTTATCCTCACCTGTGCAGCATGGGAAGAGAAACGGGGCTCAGCCAAAGAGCGCGGCGAGGAAATCACTTGGAGCGTCAATGCCAGAAAAATGCACGATTTCATGGTCACAGCCGACTGCCGAAGACTAGTCATGGACAAATGGCTTGACGGCTCACCAGGTGGCATATGTCGAGGGGAAGACCGAAATGAAGCCTTCTGTGACATTTGCAGCTGGCTGTTTGGAGAGCCCCTCCCCGCTTGGGACGGATTGGTAACGGCTGAGCCCACCATTCCGGAGCTACCTTTAGCCCGCGTTTCCGCTCGCCCGTTAGCCCGCGTTCCCGCTCGCCCGTTAGCCCCAACCCCCTCAATGAGCGAAACATGACCAATATGGCCAAAGTGGAGCTGTTGAAAGGCAGACTGCTTCCTCGCTACGCGTCTGGCTGTGTCTTCGGTCGCTACTTTGCGGGCAAGGTGGAAACCCATCGCACAAGAGAATGCCCCAACTACTCCGAGGAGAAGACTGCTTTGCAGCAAATTTGGAAGTACGGCCGAAGTTATAATAACTATACGGCTTGTTTCCATTGTGGGCTACCGCAGCGCATATGCTCACGCCACAATGCAAATGGAATTATTGTTTCTGACTGTGAATACAAAAATTTGTTGAAATCATTTTTAGCAATTGGATTCGCGTCAGAAAGTCGTCGAAGTAGGCTTTCGGTCTGGTTGGAAGAAGACCTACTAGTCGACAGCAAGTTCCCAGCTCTAAACGAGTGGTTTGTGAAGGAAGCAGGCGCAATTGTGTAGAGTTGAGAAGTATTATCAGTGGAAGAGATATGTGTTGCGGAAAGCACACGTGAAAGTTACGAGAGAGCACAAGAAGTTTGACCGAAATTTGATAGGTCAGGATAAGCCAAAGGTACAAAGGCAATGAAACTCTTTAGAACAACGCTTTAATGAACATTTAGAGAGGAATGCTTTAAAAAATGGAGGAATGCGTTAGAGAATGACGCTTTGGACGAACGCTTTGGACGACAAGCGGTTTAGAGTATCATTCGCGATTCCTTGTGGGTCTGTTTCGGTGGAGCGGGTATTTGACGGCGGGGAGGATATGATTGGCTTGCGTCGATACTCACTCCGTGGTGAAACCTTTCGAATTGTGATCCTCCTGAATAGCCGTAGTCATTCGTAAAAGGACCATATGTCGTCCATAATATTTCATACCTGACCCTTAGCCTGTTGTTGGAACCGTCTGCTCGTTTATCTGCAGATATCTCTGCAAGAAGCAGATAAAAAGAGTAGAGCAGATATCATATCAGGTAGCAGAGCAGACAATTGTCTACCTACTATACTCTGCTCTTTGCGGAGCCCTCAATGGCGACCTCATGGGGATACTATGGATCATCCGCACCCATTGCTTAGCGTCCGGATTGCTTGTTAATTCCCTTTCCCTTTCTAAATTCGGAGAGGCTTTTTAGTAGCCTCTTCAGGCGGAACGAACTCCACACGGACAGAAAATTCTTCCGAAGAGGTGATGCATGGGTTCGCATCTCGGATGAAATAATAAGCCGTCCCCGACGCCGCCATTATCCCACATTGGAGCGCAATGACATCCACGACATCATGTCTTCGGATAGATATTGGGAAGAGTACTTCCCATATAAACGGTGGTCCGGCACACGTAGAAAGACACAAACTTTTTGGTCAAGAGAGGAAAGAAGAATACGCACATGAAGGTTATCGTCACTGGTTCGCTAGGAAATATCAGTAAGCCTTGGCCGTGGCCTTGGCACAAAAGCACTCGGTCACTGTGATCACCAGCAAGCAGGACAAGCAAAAGGATATCGAGGCTCTTGGCGCCACTGCTGCCGTCGGCCCCGTGGAAGCCGTCAATTTCCTGATATCGACCTTTGCGGGTGCCGATGCCGTGTATGCGACGGTTCCGCCAGATTTTGCGGCTCGGATTACGTGGAATTCTACCGAACTGTCGCCAAAAACTACAAGCAAGCCATTGAACAATCACATGTTGGGCGTGTCGTTTTGCTCAGCAGTATCGGGCAGACTTGGACAAGGGTACCGGACTTATCATCGGGAGCTACCATACGGAAAGAATTTTCGAAGAGATAAGCCATGTGAACCTCACAATCTTGCGCCCCACATGCTTTTACACCAATTTCCTTCCACTTGCAAGTCTGATCAAGAAAGCTGGCATTATGGGCAACAACTATACTGGTGATGATTTGATCTCGATGGTTTCTCCAAGGGATATTGCTGATGTTGCTGCTGAAGAAATCCAAGCCCCATCAGGTCCGAAGGTTCGGTATGTGGCAAGTGATGAATACCGCCAAATCAACTTGCTTCCGCCATTGGTGCCGCCATTGGCAAGCCAGATTTAAAGTGGGTGTTCTTTACCGACGATCAGATGCAGAAGAGCATGAAAGATAATGGACTCCCTGCGCATATTGCGACCGTCATTGTTGAAGTTGGCAGCGCTATTCACAATGGCCGTCTTGGGCAAGACTACAACAAGCACAAGCCAGTCTTTGGTAAAGTGAAGCTGGGAATTTGCAAAGGATGCTGCGTATTGAGTGTCCTAGGCTTACGCATGTTTTGTATAATCAATACTCTTTCTCTCCACTTTCGTTTCTTGCTTCGTGATGCCTTTCGATGCTCCACCGTAAACCTTACCTCCGCGAAGTTCCTGTCCGGCGTGATGGATTGTTCGTAAACAATATAACACAAGCCATTAAGGATGGCCAGAAAGGCAGGACTTTCAGCTTCGAGTTCTTTCATCTAAAGACTGAAATTGGTTGCAGAACCGTGTGCGACTGGAGCGGATGGCGAAATTCAACCCGACCTTCGTCACTGTGACTTGGGGTGCAGGAGGCAGCACCTCGAGCTAATCCTTAGATCTAGCATTGCACTGCCAGAAACATCTGGCACTTACTGTATGTTATATGTTTCATTATCCCGTGTTTCGAACTGTCGCCGGGAATAGGCTAGTTACTCATACATTAGAATCCAAATATGAATTCGGATATTATTCTACGAAGCCGTCCTGATTGCTGCTGCGTCTGAAACCCACGGTCCGTCGTAGACTCGCCAAAGAGCCATCCAAACCAACCTGAAGTCTTGGGTTTCTCTGCAAAAATCCCTTCGCCACCCAAAACTTGCACCCTACGTCCGTTTGTCGCAGCGCTTTGATGAGGCTGTAGTGTGCTTTGAGACAGAGCAGGAGCAGATGTAGTTCTCGGGAGGCGCTTGAGCTGCTGTACGGAAGGAGGGAGCGTCTCCATATCCATTGCATCGGATTGCATGTCATCATTGCTCGGGGCGTGCACGCACCCCACCATATAGGCGCCACCCACAACTGTTCCGTTTGCGGCTACCGCACGAGCAGCAGACTCTGGATCCGAGTACGTAATCTGCAGCCAGTTGCCGCCCATGATGCGCCGCTCTGCTCCTTCTGACGTGGAGTGCTGGTGAATATTCCCGTACTTGGAGAAGACCTTGAGAACGAGGTCTGTGATTTCGGAGGGAAAGCCAAAGATGCGTACTGCGGTCCTCTTTCGGTCCAAGAAGCGTGTTCCTTCCGACGGGGCATCCAGACTTGAATTACTGCCTGACCTTGCTCCAAAGTAGCTAGTTGACGGGGGCGAGCCAGAAACGTTTTCTTTAGTAGATGGGGTTTGCGAGAATGGAGAGGAGATACCTCCCGGGCTGTCGTAGATAGACAAGGACGGAGGGACATCTTCGTCAGAGATAGCTTTTGATCGTGTCTTGTTTGATTTTGGGGTACCAAATGAGGGACCACCGAACCTTGAGGTGCTAGCATTCAAAACGTTCCCACTTCCTGCACCAGGCGCATTAGAGGAAGAGGCAAAGGAGTTCGAAGACCGGCGTGCATTCAATGTGGGGCTCAAGGGCGATGCTCGTTCCGGTGTGTAGTTGCGAAAGGACATGTGCGTTAGATGACTGGGCACATACCTCTTCTCATTTAGTCCATTCCACCCAGCAGAACGCAGGTCGACGCTCGACTGCGAATGCGACATGGAGGTGGACATGATTGCCTTGTGATCGCGGTCGAATGAAATTGTCGTGGCAACAGCCGTTTCGGCAAGTTTCAAACAAACCGACCACCATCGTTCAAGCAAATTGGGGGTTTAAAAAGGGAGGGGACAGCAATGGACGAGTATGAGATATTGGATGTGATTGGGCATGGATCTTTTGGGCACATTCGCAGAGTTCGCCGGAAGAAGGACGGCATGATTCTTTGCCGTAAAGAGATTTCCTATTATCGCATGAGTCCCAAGGAAAAGGAACAATTGTCCGCCGAGTTCAACATACTGAGCAAGCTTAATCACATCAATATCGTCCGCTATTACCACAGAGAGCACATCAGGCAGGACTCGGCAATTCACATCTACATGGAGTACTGCGGCAACGGAGACCTCTCACAAGTAATCAAGAAATGCAAGAAAGAAGGAACCTTGGTCCCCGAGGATCTAGTGTGGTCCATTTTCTCACAGCTGGTGTGTGCACTCTACCGCTGTCATTATGGCCGAGATCCGCCCATCCAACGTGACGTGTTTGTAAGGGAAAAGAACTCACCACCTCCTCCCCTCCCGTCTATTGTTATTCTACATCGCGACCTGAAACCTGAAAATGTGTTTTTGGATCATGAGAATGCCGTCAAGCTGGGCGACTTTGGTCTTAGCAAGCTACTCAGTCCCGGTCAGGTGCTGGCAACCACGTACGTCGGTACGCCTTTCTATATGTCTCCGGAGATAGTAACGGACCGACCTTACACACTTCGGTCAGATATATGGGCATTGGGGTGTGTCATCTACGAACTCTGTTCCCTATCACCCCCCTTCACAGCGAAGAATCACCTGGCACTTGCTCAGAAGATTAAAGAGGGAAAATTTCCGCCTCTTCCTAAGCAGTACTCCACCGAGCTGCAGCGTGTCGTTCAAAGCTGCCTCATATTGGACCCGGGGTCTAGACCGGATACATCCACGCTGCTACATGTTTCAGCGATACGCCTAGCCCTGCGGGAAAAAGACATCATGGAATTTGGAAGGAGCCTCAAGATCCGGCATGAAGCTCTGCGGCAGCGCGAGCTTGAAATGACGACAAAGGAGCAAGATTTGATGAGGGCGTGGGAGGCTGGCATCGCAGAGCAAGTCAATCAGGAAGTGATGCGCCGCCTCAATGAAGTTGCAGCCTCCCAGATAGAGAGGCTGGTGGAGACAGAACTCGAGTCGATCATCCAGAGGCGGCTTCACGACGAGCGCATAGCCATGGAAGAGCGGATCGAACAGAGGCGCCTCAGGTCTTCCCCAAGCCGCTCCAGTCTGCGGCTGCATGGCTCTCCTTCTCTCCATTCAATGATGAGCTCATCGCCAGGAGACATCTCCATGTCCACGCCGGCGAGCTGTCCGCGCGAGCCGTTGGGCTACCTTGGAAACAGCCGTCCGTCGGAGGTACGGGCGCACACGAAATCCGTCCCGCCGACTGAGGCACATCCTCCACCCACGCCAACTCGACCGGCGCGCATGTCGCAGCCCATACGAATATCACCGTCACGGCGACAGACTGTGTCAACACTGGGCTCGCCGGGTCGGATCCCGGCAGCCAAGTCAGACACGAACCTCATGCAAAGAGCCACCAAAAAGAATCATTTATTAGAAGTAGCCACACGACGGCAGCAGCAGCTCGAAGAAGGCTTCTCCTGGGCCGACGAGCACGATCTCCCGAGCCCGTACCTGAAAAGATAACTGCCTTTGCTTGACCATGTACATTAGCCCTACCTTGCCCGTGTGAGTCCGTCGACGAGTGCTTGCAGTGCAGACGTGTTCCCACCAGCCACCACCTTGCCGTTATCCCAGTCCACGAGGACAGGCCGCTTGAACTTGTCCGGCCGGCTTCCTAGCACCCGCACCGCCTCCTCTGCCGACGTAGCTCCATCCACCAAAGCGGTTTCGTGTCCCTTGCCCACAGCCTGCATCATGATCTTGAGCTGGGTCTCGGTCGGCGACTCCTCCACCACATTCAGCTCAAACGCCGGCGCCCCTTCGTTCGTGCTCTCGGCGGCTGCTTTGGCCTCCTGCAGCACCTTGAGCGCCGCATTGCTCGCAGCCGACTGGGGCGCGTGGAAGAGCGACAACACTGGGGTGGTCTTGTGGAAGCGGAACATACCACAATGAGCAGCGTCAGGCTAGAGATAGAGACCTCCATGGGCGCAATCACCGTCGAGCTCTACACCAAGCACGCGCCGCGCACCTGTCGCAACTTTGCAGAGCTGGCCAAGAGCGGATACTACGCCAATGTGGCCTTCCATCGCATCATCCCCAACTTCATGATCCAGGGAGGCGACCCGACCGGCACCGGACGAGGCGGCAGCTCCATCTACGGCGACACGTTCGAGGACGAGATCCATCCGGGGTTGAAGCACAGCGGGGCGGGCATCCTGTCCATGGCCAACTCGGGGCCCAATACGAACGGCAGCCAGTTCTTCATCACCCTGGCCCCGACCCCGTGGCTGGATGGCAAGCACACCATCTTCGGACGCGTGGCCACCGGCATGGACACGGTGCAGCGAATGGCCCTGGTGAGGACGGATAACTCAGATCGCCCGCTCGAGGGAGTCAAGATCCTGCGTGCGGAATCATCTGGTTAGATACACTATATACTACGCCTCATCACGCAACAAGGGCACACAATGCTGCTCCGACTCCAGACCCATCGGTGGCAATCTCAATGTTGACTTCCTCCGCGCGGCGATCGAGTGCGTCGCGCAGGGACTCGCGCATCATGGCGATGAAGTTGGGGTAGTACTCGACGACACTTCCATCCACGCCAATGTCAATACTCACATCCGTCCGCTCCGCTGCAGAGCTGATGACGATGGCTGCCATGGGGACTGCAGCAAGTCGTGCCGCCCTTCTTCCAATGGCCCGGACAATTTGTTTGATGGCACCTCTCTCTGGGACGGACGTTGTCAGACCCAGCTCCTTCTGGATGATGGTACTCGTGACGGCCATATCCTCCGCGTTGTCGCCTTCCATCATGGAGAGGACGGAGGTGTCGAGGGACCACGGTTGATTGAGCTGTGTCAAGGTTTGTCCGGAGAATAACCCCGCACCGCCAAGGCCAGGGGCATTTGTGGATAGGGTTAATAAACATTGTCGTAGCAGCTCGCCCAGGAACATGCCACTCACTCGCTTCTCAAACATCTGGTTCCCGGGATTGGGTGTCAACTTATCCAGCGCCACGTCAAAGGGAGTGTTGCCGATCGTCGTGAGGGCGTTATCGAAGCTTCCCCATTCCGTATTGATGACCATATTTTCATGCTGGGCTTCGTTGCCGAGTTTCTTGATGTTGGTCATCTTCTCGAGGTAGGCGCCATTGGTACCCGTGCCGTAGATTGCACCCACCAGACTACCGTTGCCATTGCTGACGTAGCTTCTCGCCATGAGTGTACCCACTGTATCGTTGACAAGCGCTGCAACCCGCACTTTGACGCCCATCTTGTCGAGCTCCGTCTGCAGCATGCCACATACATCGTGACCCACAGCGGCAGGAATGTCAAACCCTTTGGTCCAGCGGAGGAGCGTCCCTTCCGCTGGACCGGTTTGGTTGACGGGGAAGCTAAACGTGAATCCAAGCTTGTACTCGCCCTTTGCGTCAAGCTTCTCGACCACGCACTTCTTTATCCGCGTGGCAATGAAGTGGAAGAGTTTGGAAGGGTCGTCCGTGGTCATTAGCTCACGGCTCACTGCTGCCTTCTCCTGCTGAATCTTGAAGCCTTTCTCTCCATCGAGCGTGACGGAGCATACTCGTATGTTCGTTCCTCCCAAATCAATGGCCAGGTAGGTGCCCTTCTCGCTCCCCTTCGGAACATGGGTCACATAGCTCGGGATCATGGTCATGGCATGGCCCGTCTCCTCGAGCCCCAGTTTCATGAGCCTACGGAACTCCCTCACCGACTCCTTCACCTGAGCAGGGCTCACCTCGAACTGATCACTGATTGCTTGAGCTTCCTCCTGGATCGTCATCGTGCGAAGTGGCAGCAGAACGCTACGATGCTGGGCAGAATTTCTCCCGGTGATGTGCAAGTGAATTCCTCCCCGCTTCTCCGCGGACCGCCTACGAATCGTGGATCTTGGAGGTGAGGCTGGACACGTGGTGCATGGAGGCGCGATGATGGAGGGGCGTGTGGAGCTGGTGGCGCTGGATCAGCAGAATGTCAAGCAGCTGCGCAGGCTCAACACCGTCCTCTTCCCCTTCCCGTTTGGCGAACAGTACTATCAGGAGCCCGAGACGTTGGCAGAGCTGGCACGGCTGGCCATGGTGGATGGGAAGCACTATGCCGGGGCAGTCAGATGCTCGCTGGATAGTCAATCAGACGTGCTATACATCATGAGCCTTGGAGTGCTTGCACCCTTCCGGGATCTTGGCATTGGAAGCAGTCTCTTGAGTCATGCTTTGGCGTATGCGGCGAAATGTGGTGTGGCCAGTGTTCAGTTGCATGTATGGACACAAAACGCGGATGCAGCAGCTTGGTACCGCAGCAGAGGCTTCCGCGAAGTCCTGGTGGTGGAGCACTACTACCGCAAGCTCGACCCGCATAGTGCTATCTTGATGAGGAAGGACCTGTAGATACATGTGCATCTGATCCGAATAGCAATCGGACTTACATTGAAAAGGCCAGAGACGAAACAGCAGTTCACGAGCTACATAAAGGTTTTTGCCCAGCTAAGGCCCATAGTGACCAGTAGTTCGCCAATTACAGTGATCATGATTCGTTGACTGCCCATTGGACAAGTCTCCTTATACTTTGGACCGGACAAAAAAGTCCTTGTTTTGCACAAACCATCTGTTGTCCACATCCCAAGTCGCCTTCAGATGGCATCGTTCAACTTCAAACTCTCGAAACAAAGTAAATGAATCCTAGGCTTTTGCCTTTACGTATCTGCAGAACCATATCTTTTCCTCAACGCCTCTGGATCCGAAATGGAAATGGAGACTTCATTTGGAGCAATGCGAACGATTTGTCCGAATTGTCGATGTAGCTCCCTGCTAGCTTATGCCAGTCAATGCCGTATCGTCAAATAAGAGACTTGCAACACGTCCTGGACCAGCATTAAGGTATTGGTATGTGCACCTGGCGGCAAATTCACCATTCCAATCCTGCAGCTGTAGCATGACATTTCCCCAGCATGTGCAAGCGCCTACCGGATCCACCCAACTACGAGTCACGTGCATCCGTCTGAACATTAACAGGTAGGCAGGCAGGATGAAGGAGTATGCCGGCATGCTGGCCATGGCTGCGCTGCCAATATACACAGGGTCTAGATCATCCGTGATAAGTCCGTCAGAGCCCTCAAAGCCCGCAAAGAAGCTGCCCATCCTGGTCAGTGAGTTGAGTTCACAAGATGCCATGGCTATCCCGTTCATGGCTGGAGGCTCACTCCTTGGCGTCTTTCTCTTCCTCACCTACATCTCTCAGAAATGGCTTAATCTGATACTCAATGGATATCTTGCACTCACAGGAATGGGCGCTCTCATGTATACGTTTACAGACCTGCAATCGTGGCTACAGATGCCGAGAGGACGGCCGTTGCTACGACACGCGCTGCATACCCGTCACCTCGACCCACTCACCATAGCCAGCTTCTCTACATCGCTATTGCTGACTGCCATAAATTTATCCAGCAAGCACACTGTGGTATCTAATGTGATTGCACTTTCGTTTGCACACACTGCAATCTCCATCGTCAAAATTGATTCCTTCCAAACAGCTAGCATCTTGCTCATGGGCCTTTTTGTATACGACATTACCTTTGTATTTGGTTCGACGGTGATGATGACGGTGGTTGACGGAATTGATGCTCCGATTATGCTTAGGATACCTGGCGAAGCAGCCATGATGATGCTGGGCCTTGGTGACGTTTTCGTTCCGGGGGTGGTTCTTGCCTTGGCTCGGCGTTACGATGCCTCTTCCCTCCGGAACAGGTACCCTCTATTTTACACATGCTTCTTTGCATACTTGTCATCTTTGATTGCAGCCATGTCGGCGTCTGCCATATTTCACCGTCCCCAACCTGCATTATTGTACATATCACCCGGCATTCTATTACTCATACTGGTGTATGGATTCATAAAGTCTGAGACGAAGTTAATCTGGAGTTTTCAGTCGAAACGTGGCCATAAAACGGACGAAGATACCACGCTCAATTCGAAACGTGGCCATAAACCGGGGGGAAATAGCTCCGATGCATCTGAGGAGTCTTCATCTTAATTATAAAAGTATTTGACGCATGTATAGGACAATGTTACAAAAGCAGTTCATGCTTTCAGCTGCTCCATCATACAGCTATGCGTGGACTGTGGCTTATTCACCTCTCACCTGGAGGAACGCTTGGCAAATTAGAGTTGCAGGAGCTCTCAAGTATCTCCGGCGTAGAAACGTGTCTTGTAGAGCAAAAGAGCTTCTCCGGGCCTCCAGACGGCTGCAAGCATACCCACAGGAAGGGTCGCCATAGAAGGCAGCCAAGAGGCTAAAGCTAGCAACCTCCGAAAGGTCCCGTTGAATGACGTGTGGATTAATATTTCGTGCGTCCGTCAACGGCACGACGGCAGGGCGCAAGCGACGTGATTACATCAACATTCGCGAGATGCGCACCGTTTACTTTGGTGAGAGGAAGGCTTCGACCAGGCCACCATTGTACATATTTAGGGGCCGTGCCGCCTGCTCCCCACCCATCCAACATGGGCAGAGAAACATAGCCCGCGTTCACTGAACAAGTATGTTGGCCTACCCGTCCCTCATGTCAGCGGGATCATTCTATCCTGTGCCTCTACACACTGAGGAGGCTGTGGCGAGGGAGGCTCTGAATTGCTCCTGCCCAGCCCAGCCCACGAGTCCAAACTCGCTACGCAGCCACTTGCGCTCTCAGCCGCGTCGCTGGTGACCCTGCGCCACGTGTGCGGTTGCAGCCAGCCAAATTTATTGGGCAAGCGCAACAACGACGGAGAAACTGTAGGAGGAATTTGCGCCGCCGTCTGCAGCAGAAGCGTCTACAGCTCTACACCGAGGGTTCATCTACGACGCAGTACGACCCCTGCTGGAGCAGCGAATTTGTGATTTGCGGTGCGAATAATCAAGCAAGGCTTGGGTGCCGGTTACACAAATCCTGAGCGGAAGATTATACGCAAGCTTGTGCTTATATTCTCCCGAGCGGCACGCAATCAGTGGTACCTCTTCCCGTTTCTTCGCAAATCTTCCTATTTTGCTTAATTTCTTGGCACATTAGGAGAATCTCTTAAAAGTCTCTTGCAGCTTAGGGCACCTAACCGTGGTTCTCCAGACCCAACAAAAGTCCTGCCTCACCTAAGCAGCACAGACGAGCGCGACTGCATACGAGACGGCATTTGGTTGCGAAAACACACTCCCGATTGATAACCGCAAATCTCATGCGTCCGCTCTTGTCTGAGCTCATCAAAACCTTCAACCCGCAGCTAGCCCCGTATATTTTGAGCTTCGAAGGCGGTGCCGGGGCAGAGTAGCTCCTTCCCGTCGCCCATCTTGATCAGACAAGCATGGACTATTCCGCATTCGACGCATCGCAGGGTGCAAAGTATGAAAGGACAACACCGTCGCCTGCTGAAGAAGAAACCGCTGGCAACACCTTCAACTTTGTGTCGGACACGCCAAAGTATGCTGCTCAGGGATCCGGCGGAGCCCACGATCCATCCCAGGAGAAGACCGCATCCAAGAAGAACTCTGCAGATGCCTCTTCCAGTGACGACGAGAATGGCTCTGGCGATCAGCAGGGGGAAAGCAGAGGCTCAGGGAAGATTCGTCCCCGGCTGAACTACCACCGCAACACCATCGCTTGCAGTTATTGTCGACATCGCAAAATAAGATGCGTCATAAGCGGCACGGATGGGCGTTGTGAAAATTGTGTGCGCACAAATAAGGAGTGCAAGTTTCTCCCAGTTGGAGGGGGGCACAAACGATCGTCAGGGTCTAAATCCATGTCTCCTGACTTGGGAGGTTCGACTATGCGCTTCCAACATCGACACGACTCCTTCTCAAGGACGGATCCGTATGCCGCTGCTCAGCCGCAGTACCCTCCCGAGGGCCAGGACGAAGTTTTCCAGATCCTGCGTGGATCCTACAACGAACCCCTGCAGCACAATTTTGCAGCATCAAGCAGCCGCTTCCCAGGACAAGTGGGCGGCGTGCCCAATCCGCAGAGCAACTTCGACACAACGACCCAGCAGCAGTATGCTAGTCGACGGCAAAGCGCGTCCTCGCGCCCGATGCAGCCTGTTCCGCAAAGACCCCATGAGCAGCCACAATTGCAGCAGTCACAACAGCGGACCAATCCAGGTCAGTACCCAACGCAAATTCAGCCCTTCAACCCCTCATTCCCGATGCTACTGAGCTCTATTTACCAGGATCCCGCGGTAAATTTCCATCGCATGCAGATGCCTCTTCCACGTGACGATCATACTCAGATTAGTCAACATGATCCGACACAACAATACCACCACCAGGAAAGAGCATCATCACTGGGGCACCTATCCCAACCACCCTACCGACCTCTGCAAGCGGCACCTGCGCCGCTATGGCCGGATGCCGGGATCTCCCCAGCTGGCGGGTTCACCTACCCGTTTCCTCAGCAGCCGCACCTGCAAGCACCCGTCTATCCACAACACCCACCACCACTACCACAACAGCGTCAAGTGCAGCGACC
>JAABUO010002572.1_pt1 | contig 22035 bp, 25 predicted proteins | sample 5559291 | NCBI WGS metagenome assembly JAABUO01 (sample SAMN10711878, study PRJNA513372) | rock metagenome | isolation source: Antarctica rocks | place: Antarctica: Victoria Land, Finger Mt sud
TGTGGGGGTGGGTCCCTCCAAGTGCAGCTGGCCAGCATTGGCTGCAGTGGGGGAGCCCACCTCCTGCCCATCCTCCTGCAGCCACACTGGCTTCTGCTGTGTCTCCTCTTCTTCGCCCTGCACCCACATGGCAGTCATGTGGACTCCAGCCATTGACAGGATACAAGTTGGCTTCCTGAGGCAAGGTGGTAGGTCACAAGATGTGCGTTTTTTTTTTTGGCAAACAAGCAATGTTGAACATGTTCATGCACAGAAGGCTTGTTGCCTATCATAAACAGCAAGCCTGGGCGCTCTTCGGGCTCCAATCACACCACACTGTCTCAAGAAACATCACCGGACCCTGCTTGACTGTCTTGAGATGCATGTCAGCTCTGCAGTACATGGTCAAAAAGACCACCTCTTTCTCAGCCATACGCCGCAGCAGCAGGGACTTCCTCTTCTCCCACTTGGGCATGGCTGTGACGTTCCGGCTGGCCACATCCGGGTGCTTCATCAGGCCCTGGTACTCCACAGCCCGCTGCTGCAGGTCTGCGTCCATGAAGTGGGAGTAGCGCTCATAGACAGCGCTGATCTGCTGTCTGAGCTGAGCATCGTTGGGGTCCGCCAGCAGCATCTTCAGGTATGCTGACAGCAGCAGGCCCTGCAGCACAGAACAACGTGAAGCAACGCTGGCCTCGGCAATAGTATGCAAAGACAAGAAGCACAGCAGCGTCATGCTGGCTTCAAAAGCATCTATCATGCTGCCCAGCTTGTGGCCTTGGCAAAGACCAGTAGCACAGCAGCGTCATGCTGGTGTGAACAAGCATCTGTAGCGCTGCCCAGCCTGCCGCAATGATGCAGAGCTGTGCCCGTGCATCAACAGGAAGCACTGGTCAGGATGCAGCATGTGTTTCAGCAACTGCTTGGTGAACATTGCCAGCATGTCAAAAACTTGTATGGCACCAATCCATGAAGCAGCAACTGCTCCACACTAGGCTGTCTGTATTGTGACACCGTGAGAAGCAACTCGCCTTGGCCTCTGATGAGACAGTCACGAAACGCTCCTGAAGCAGGCCGAACTGCTCTCTCAGCGGCACACTCTGCACCTGCCTGCCATATTCACCCAGCAAGTAGGCGGCGCAGCATACCAGGGACTCATGTGCAGCACCTCTCTGCAGGGCCTCTATCACCTGTGACACACCTCAGCATCAGAAGCACGTGCCTTATGAAATGCTGACGCACATATGTCACAGCGCAAGCAATGAATCAAGGGATTGCACAGCTTGTGGTACAAGATGTGCATCTCACATGTGTGTCTCAGGAACTGTCATGGCACACAGCTAAAAGCTAACGGTGGGAAGAAAAGTGCATGAGGATCTCTTGAGCACACTGCACCAAGTGTTGCAACTCACATGCACACACCAACATAGCATATTCATATGAATGTATTTTGCATATACCAACAGCATTACAAAATACACCGCTTCAGGCTGAGCATCCGCTTATTTGACAGCCCTAGTTGCAAGGACCAGATGCGGTCTGGCAGGTTGTGCAAGGCTAAGCTTTACCTTGGTGGCTGCATACATATGCAAATCATCATTGTTGGTGATGAGCTGCACGGTGGAGTGCCAGATGTCCTTGGTGGAGAACTCGCCAGCCCGCTCAATGAGCGTAATCATGACGTCTGTGTACCACTCCAGGTCCGGGAAGAACCTGCAACCAAGCTCATTGCAGCAGGTTTGTCATAAGCTCATCTCGATCCTGAAACGTCTATATTGTTACAGAAAAGTCCATCCTACAGTGGAAGTCTCAACTCAAAAAATGCCTGGGGACAGTAAAAACATAATTCCACATTTCAGGAGTTTTGTCATCTCATAATTGCTTTGATGCTGATTGGGATGATCCAAGGTTGTCCTGGTTGTATGCTGGACACAAGTCCCATGGGCAGAGAGCTTCACAGGAAGTATGCACTTGACCAACAGCGGCAGACAGGTTTCTCTCCATGCGACTGTACCACAACAGGGCTTGCAGGAAGGACAGCAGATGCAGCTACTCCTATGCGGAAATTCGATGGAAGGGTGGAAGGCTCAAAACTTATGGTATATCACAGATAGATGTAGACTGTCACCTCTCAGCCAGGACGGCAGTCTTGAGGACCAGCTCGTCCCGCATCGTGAAGTCTGCAATCTCCAGGTACTTCAGCAGCTCATCCACGATGTCGCGCACGTTCTGGTTGTTGCACATGGTGAAGAGCAGGTCCAGGCCTCGCCGCCTGATGCTGATGTCTGCATCCTTCAGCGTAGCCACAATGCTCTTCTGATGCCTGCACCATCCAGCAGAGCTCAGCTTTCAGGACAATGCATGGACCGTTTTCAGGACAACGTATGGAGAGAAGATCGATGTTGCAGTGCAGTCCTACCAATGCATGCTTTTCAACATATAAGAGCCAATGCCCCCTCACGGGGTAAGGCCTTAGTCTTGGCAGAAATGTATGCTGGCAACTATCGGGGTGTGCCTTGTATACTAGGCCGATCACGACTAAACTACATGCCTTTTGACACACAGAGATGCGTAGCCTTCAGAATGTTGAGGACCAAGGTGGGTCAGCGCTGCTTAGTCAACAGCTGGAAGCTTGTCTCACGCTGTCTGCTTTCAACACCAGATGGTGCAGAATTGGTCAGAATCTCTTGCTTCTTGGTCTGCCATAGGTACACAGTTCACGGTGTTGTCACATCACATCACTGCCTCATCACACCGCTCATTCGCTTGCAAAGTTCATCCAGCGTTGCAGCCTTACAACACAAGCTGAATCTAGCAAACACTATTCTGGCAGAGCCGGGCTAACCTGTGGATGGTGTCGATGACAGCCGGGACCTCAGCCAGGCGGACCATGTTCTCCAGACCCAGGTACTTGATGTTGGGCTCCCTCACGCTGATGAACTTGCCCAACAGGCTGACACTGGCCTGCAGCAGCTCGGTGTCGGCCTCCATGGCCAGAGCCAAAGCCACCGCCTCAAAGACAATTGCGTGCTGAGCATTGTTCTTGTTGATGTTTTTGGCCACCTCATTGCCTACGTAAGAGAAATTGGTGTGTGAACATTGTTCTTGTTGATGTTCTTGGCCACCTTGTTGCCTACACAACGGATGTCCAATCTGCTGCTTTTTTTAATACCAATCAATATGCTTGAAGATTCCACATAGTATGGTGCAGGCAAGCTCTGGTATCATGCGCTGCAGCAGCGAAGGCTTGGTCTTTCGAATGTGCCTCAGCGGGAGCTGTGAGGTGCTTTTTTTGTAAGCAACCACTGAATTATGTGAATTATTGGTCTTGCAACATGCAGATCAGCTTGTGCAACTTTGATGTGTGCTTGACACTGTGCAGGTTTGTGTATGTAGTGCAACTCAGCCTGAACCAGCTTCAACAGAGGTCCCAGCACATTGAGGCAGAACAGAGAGCCGGGGTGTTGTCTTGCTAGGTCAAATCACCTGTGATGATGCGCTTTAGGACGTTCTCCAGGCCCTTGGAGACCACAGGGTCATCTGGCACTGGGAAGTACTGCAGCACCCTCAAGCACTTCACCTGCAAACACACATGAATGTCATCCAGACTGTGCACCTTCCGGCTTTGCAAGTCGTGCACACAGTGAAGAGTCTCAAGTCCTGTGTAGACATGCTGAATACAGTAGTATGTCGTGTGATGTCCTATGTGGTGTGTGAAAGTCAGACAAAGAGTGCGGTACTGCTACTGAAGCTTGGGGATTGGACCTGTAGCCAGGGGGAAGCTATGCCGTAGTAGGTGTAGTCAGGAGACACTTCTCTGTTCTTGAGACGCTCCAACAGCTTCACCAACTTGCCTGTCAGCGACTCATAGCCTGCAGTGGAACAGCCTTTGTAATCAAAATTGGCTGACTTAAAGTGACTGTCTCAGACACCGAAACGCAGCCATTGTGGACCTTTGCAGGTATATTCATTCACAGACAGATGACCTGGTGTGTCTGGGTTGGGTATGTGCACAATGCAGGCATGCTTGAGTGATTGTGTGTATCCATTCATATGCAGAAGCATGCCAAGCATGCACTGAAGCGCTCACTTCTGTGCTGAGCTGCACAGCGTGAATGGTAATGGGTTGCAACAATGTTGCAGCAGCCATCGAAGTTGATGTTGTGAGTGTAGATTGTCAGATGGGATCACCTTCATAATTGCGAGACACGATTCCTAGCAGCAAGGTGACCACTGCCATGAGCACTCCCAAGTCTCGCTCCTCCAGCAGGTTCCCCTGAACACCATGGACACAAGAATCAGACGGAGAGCATGCAGACAGACAACTGCACACCCTATGCATCCAGCTGGATCCTGAGCAAGCGCCGCAGGGAAAGCTGTGCTCCCTTTGCTGTGCTGCGCATGAGTCTGATGACAGAAGCTCACCAGCTTGACTGACCAGGCGTCTGGTGCCAGCATGTCGCTGTCTGGGCCTGCCTTTCGCAGCAGCCTCAGAAGGCACAGTGCTGCCTTCTTGCGGATGATTGGGCGTACAGCTCCATTGGTCTGCACACGCAGAGTGCAATTATAGCTTTGACATCACAGAGGCATATCTTGACGAAGAAGGTGAACAACATGTGGCGGTCAGTATTTGTCATTTGCTGATGTTGCTGCTTTGATGCTGCCTGAAGCATGTGAGGTGTTGTGTCAAGAAAGTGACAGGAGCAGAGGCAACCCATGCAGCAGGAAAGATTTGAGCTCAAAACAGCCTGGAGATGTTGGCAAGCACAGAGCAAGGGATTGTCATATTTGCGAGTCTCTGCTGAAAGGTGAGTTAGAAGCATACCACAAGGGCCATGACGTCCACTGCCAGCAAGGAAGCCATTTCCTGACCTCCAACTGCATACCATATCAGAAATGGTTTCAACAAGATACATGTGTAGCAGCAGGTAATGGCAAATGCAGGGAAGAGGTGTGCTTGGGCGGAATTGCGATTGTTAGCAGTGACTGACCATTTCCAATAAATCCAAGGGCAAGACATTGGAAGGCTTCATTTCTGGAGATGAGATCATTCCTGATGGAATTAATGATCAGTCGGAGAAACTCATCTTTCTGCAGTGCATATATGTCCGTTATTGCTGTATGATTCCCAACTGTTCTTAGAAGTATGACTACCACCATGTGATGCCACCATGGCCTTTTGCACGTACCTCTGTCAGCAACACAGAACAAGCCATATACCCAACTTGCTTTTCTGCATACCTAAAAAGACAACACAAAATCAGATCTGCACATGATTCTTTGCTGATATAAGCTCGTATACAAAAATCTGCTGGCAACAAGACTCTAGTCTTACTTGTTGACAGGTATCAGGTCAGCAGCTTGTTTGTGCCCAAACTCCACGTCGTAGCCCAGCATGTAGATGTACAGCAGCTTCCACACATACTTCTTTTTATCATACTCTGCAGGAGGCATACAGAGATCGCAGGCGCTGAGTACGATCGCACTCTGTGTTGCTACCCATCAGTTGAGCTCAGTGATGCACCTGACAGGACGTTGGCGGAGGCAAACTTCTTGCGGATCTTGCCTAGCTCCTTGTCCACTCGCAATTGCTCCTGTTCCTTGTTAGAGCAGTTCCTGATGTCCGATATGAAGACCTGCACATAGGAAGTCAAACTAACCAGACCATCAAGGTGCCTGTTTGACTAGTAAGTCGCAGCATGCTAAACTACCTGCAGACCGCGCATGTTCACGAGCTTAGCCATATTGGCTTGCGCTCTGGGAAGAGCACCTGTTCGGACCGGACTGAAGTCACAGCTTTCACTGCACTGTACGACTCAGCGCTCTATGTAAGCCTGTGCAAACCGCCCTAGCCGAATGCCCTACAGTCAGTTGCATTCGCCCTGCACGCAACAGGTAGACAAGCTGTTGCCATTTTGCAGCGAGTGTGCAGGCGCGTGGTCACCCATGCGGCCTGCAACTAGTTTAGGATGTAGCTGTGAAGTTTGAGACACCCATCAGGTTCACACACAAGGTGTGCGGGTGTAAAGCCAGGCTTGGGGCGTCTGAATTGATGCCTTGGTCAAACACCCCTTGACTACGCAGGTTCTGTCTGATCATTCCCTAGGATCTGAAATGTCAGCCACGTACAACCTCAAGCTTATCAAGACAGGCTTTGCATCTATTGATTGTGTGGGCAAGGTACGTCACAACCAGGGCAATACCTGTTCGGCAACTCGATCGGCATGTGCGTCCGCTTTGCGCGGAAGGCAATCCTAATCCTTTTTTACCCCTCCAGACATGAGTCTGAGTTATATTGGAACGATGCATCTGCACGCAGCGTCATGCATGGACTCTGCAGCTATGTGGTTGTGGTGATGCAGCACAGCAGTTGACACTGACAGCAACACAACGCCTTACATTGTCTTCTTGCCAATTCAGGTCACTGCAGATGCCTTTGCTATCAGCAGGAAAGGAGGAGAGGTCCTTTTCAAGCTGCCTTTGGACTGTTTGTTGACTGCTGCCCAGCCAAACCCCACCTCACTGGAAGTTCAGGTGGGTCCTGGTCATGTCTTGCAAGGTCTCATTGCCTCTGTGTACAACACCCTTGCTTTTGCTCAGGCAATCACCTGCTTCCATACCGCTGCTTACGCATGAATACATAGCAGCTGAAAGACAGCCTATTCAAAGATAGACTACACCTCAGATGCCATCATGAATTGATGATTCAAAAGCACACCAAGGGTCTTTCATTTCACAGGTGTTGCTCCCTGACAAGCGTGCTGGCAAGCTCAAGCTGCAAGCTGCAGGCATTGGGCGCCCTATTGGCGAATTGTATGGCAGCCTATCAAAGGTTACACACCTCTGAAAGGCCACTTCTTGCTTGCCTGCTTCCTTGCTAGCCAGTTGACACTCAGCCCAGCTCCTGTGCCTGATGTCTCAGTCAGACCAATCACACGGTTTTCTCCTGAAGAACCTGACCAGGTCATTTGGCTGGCATGACCAAACTCTGCCCATGCAGGCCTTACACAGGCTGATGCATCATATGTAAACCTCACGTGCTGCCTGAAACTGCAGTTGATTGAGGGCACAAAGGGCAAGAGACACAGGCTGGTCAGCATTGTCAACAACATGCAGACTGCTGAGTCACTGAAGATGCAGTCAGTCATGCTAGGGGGTGCAGCTGACCCTTCTGCCTTCATGACTGAAGTTGGGCCCTTTCCCTACGAAGCCTTCAGGGCACAGGAAGGGGCTTCCCCTGGACGCAGGCTGTCACGTGATCTGCTGCCTCAGCTGTCGCTGCCACAGGTAAGCATGTGGAGGGCATCATTGTACTACGGTAATGATACGCATTACGCAGCATGAATGTGTGAACAGCTACACCAAATCAGGCACTGCCTGGAAAGCTTGCTGCTGTACATGGTCTCATCTAGGGCATTGCGTGCTGCAACGTTGCTAATGAGTAATCATCATGCCAGTCTCCACCACTGCTCTGCTGTGTTTTCAGTCACCTATCAAATGCTACAGTCATCATCCTGCAATGCAAATGGCAAGGCACTAGCTGCAGCTTGCACTTTGTACCGGGGGCCTATGTAGAGCATGGCTGTGCAGGGCACGCAGTATCTAGCTCCTACACAGTCATCCTTGGCCAAGCAGAGGACCGCTGATGAGCTGCCTTCCCCTTCAAAGGCACCACCTCCCTTCTCGCCCTCTGCTGTTCCGGGCTCTCCCATTGCTGGTGCCTATGAGCCCCTGATGCAGAGGGTGCCCTCATTTGCAGAGTCCCTGAGGTGCTGCCAAATCCTTCATATGTTTACTACTTTGGTATGGTTGATTGGCATGTTGATTGATGAAGTTGCACAAAGAGCTCTGTGTTACGCTTGGTGTTGCGCATTGATGCACAATACACTTTGTATCACGGCCTATCTCACTGTCGCATGGTGCACTTTGTGTCATGGTACACTTTGTATCATGGCCTATGGCATTGCTGCACGCCTGGTCATGATTGCGCTGTTTGAGATTCTCAAGATGCATGCAAGATGCTGAGTCCAGAGAAGCCCTCCTCAGGGCTGTACAGACGCTTAGACATCAAGAAAGTCCCAAATCAGGATCAGACTTCAATGAACACACCAAACTGCTTTGTGCAACAGCTTTGGTCAATGTTGACTGTTGAGACAAGTGCAGGTCAAGCCAGGATGGCAGCTGGGGGGGGATGCTGGCGGGGCCCCCTTCTCCTGAGAGGGGCCGCAGGCTGCAGACTGGCATGACTAGGTCCAACAGCCAGACGGTGGGGATTCTGGATCCTGTTTCCGTGTCCAAACTATACATGTTGACATGCCACTGCTGTTCACACAACTGCCCTTATAGGGAACCCATTGAAACATATTCTGCTGGAAACCTGCTTGACACCTTGCTGTGAAAGTCATGCCCCATGTGAAAGTCAAGAGATGCAGTCCAGACATTGCTCTTGTCTTAAGCACATGAAGTGTTTTCCAGTGTGCTGAACCGGCTGTTACCTGCTGTGTCTGCTGCAACTGAAGTTACCGCATGAAGCTTATGCCAAGGTATGCTGAAGATCATTCATGTTGTGTGTTGCTTTCATACATAGCACGCAATTTTTGTTTCACCAGACTACTATTGTTCTGTCGACCTACTAGTACCTTATTCCTGTTGCAGCTAAGAGGTCTAGCAATGCCAGCCAGCGATCTCCAGTCACAGCTGAATGACATGCTCGATGACTCAGCCTCAGACACCAGCAGCATCCCACAAAACATCCTTGCTCTGAGCCCCCCTCTGCGCACAGCCCCCACCCCCTTTGCCTCCCCTGGGCCCCAAGCAGGGGTGCCCGGACCCAAGCTGGCAATGAGTGATGCACGTATGCAGCAAATGGTGGCAATGCCAGGAGGCAACGATGACTTTGAAGGGATGCAAATGAAGGCTCAAGGGGTCGATTCCATGCAACAGCAGCAGATATCTGAGCTGCAAGGGCAGCTGCAGGTCAGCTGCACATTTCACTTCAACGTACAGACTCAGCATTTGATGAAGCAAATCAGCTGTTGTTTCAAAAATACAGCTTCAGGGGGTGATTCAGCTTGCTTCAACATTTCCATCATGGCATGGCTGTCTGACATCACCGTTGCACAGCAGCACTGATGCTTTCACTCCAGTGCTTGCTGTTACTAAATGACTATGTGGCTCTGACACGAGTTCAAAGCAACAAGCCCTGTGCCGCACGTGGATGCACATGATGTGACATCCAGGCACACTGCAGACATCCAGAAGCTGTGGATCCACTGATAATCCCACAGACAAGAAATGGAATAGATTGATGGGTTTTGGCATTCTATGCAGGCTGCCCTGAGCAGGCTACAGCAACAGGAGGCTGACAACGTCAGGCTGCAGATGGCAGCTCAAGAGGCTAGCCAGGTGGGGCTTCTTGCAAGCTGTATATTTCTGTGCCTTCTGCCTGCAAAGATATACTTTTCAATCCATATGGTTTACAAGGCTTATAAGCCACAATTTTGTCTGGACGTACGGATTTGATTACAAAGTGGCATGTTCCTGGCATCAGCTGAGCACCATGCAGCAGTGCCAACAAGGAAGATGCATAGAGAGAGGCGAGCCTTCCGGTGACATGCAGCATGTGACTCAGTTGGCAAATGGATCAGGCAGTGCGGATTACAGATCATCCTGATCTGCATCACTTGCTTCAATAACTAAACATACAATTTTACCAATTACTCACTTGAAAAGACATCGCAAAAGCAAACCTATCAAGTAGCCCTGCATGCTGCCAATGCAATCATTTCTTGCAAATGATTGCAATGTCAGAGAGCCCTACAATGACAGGACAGAGATGATGTGAATGTTTACAGGCTCCTTGTCAGACTCGTGTTGAGCGGTGCTGCTGCATCACTGATTGAAAGCTGTAAGTATGCAAGCACAGGTAAAGCTATCAGGCAAGCACAGCCTGAGGCCACAGACAAACCATGGTGGGCTCAGCACTAGGCCTGACAAGAATGGTCAAGGGCACAGCATGTGGCTTGAGGCGAGTAGTCATGGACACAGCATCAGGCCTGACACAATTGGTCATGGGCACACTACGAGGCCTGAGACGCATGTTGATGGGCACAGCGTTAGGCTTGCTACAATGCAGCAGTTGAGTGGCAGGTGTGCTGAGAGGAGTTGTGGTGGTGTGCAGGCGCAGGCTGCAGGCCAGGCAGAGCTGAGGGCAGTCCAGGCAGAGCTGCAAGGCGCAACACAGATGCTGGACAGCATGCAGCAGATGACCAGCAGCAGCATGGAGGGCCAAGAAGAGGCACAGAAGCAGATGGACGCTCTCACTGCCCAACTGCAAGCTGCCATCCAGGTGAATCAAATCGTGGAAATTCAGCACGTGATAGGCAAGAGGTGTGACAGTAGTAATGTTTGAACTGAGTTGTATGAAAAATTACAAATGGTTTTGATTGAATGTAACCAACAACATTGGTCCAGATTTGTAATGACTCTCCTTCTGTGTTGAGCAAGTTGATAGCATGTGATCTGCAAAGTGTGCATGTCCCAGATCAGCTGTTTTTACAACTGCCCATGTATGACAATGTGCAAGGCAGCAGCTGCACAAGCTGCCTTCCTCAAAAAGTGCACTTTATGTTGTTTCTGAGTGCATGGCGCCCTTGTAAATAATGCATGCATGCAAATCACCGACAGATGCTAGTAATCAAGAACACAACGCAATTTATGCAAATGTGGGCTATGCCAAATTGCTGCTGCTGACATGGTGATTTTGGCGTTCCACAGGAGCGCCAGAAGACGAAACAGCGCTTGGAAGCCAGTGTGAATGCAGAAGACAGCCTACAGCAGCAGGTAGAGGCTCAGCAGCGGCAGGTTGATGATGCCAACACACACTGCGAAGCCCTACAGAAGGCCAGACAAGAGGCAGAAGAAGAGCTGCAGGTTGGTGTGTTCTCTTGTAATGTCGTGAAGGGAAAGCCACCTCAAAAAACAAACATTGTGACAAAACACTGGAATGTGAGACATGAATTGCAACAGGAAACAATGTGCTGTTGATGCACATGCTGTAACGCACCGTACCATCTTGTCGAACAACAGCTGTCGGGCATTTTGCTCATTGTCACATGTATCAGACAACCTTGTTTTGTTTATGAGTGGAAGTATGCATTGAGGTCAGTTGGTCTTGGCTGGCACCTTTGATGTTTGGTCTTGACGACCATGTAAAGTCCACGACTGACTGACACAAACTGGTCTCAAAACAGGGAGTTTTCTTACACTGCCCACCTGTTGTCACCAGATGCTAGCATCAAGCCATTGCTCATCGAACTTGACTGAGGCCATATGGTAATGTTGGCCCAAAATCTTGTGGCGTACCAGCATGCTCTGATCACAAGCAGTTCTCATGGTTGGCAAAGTCCAAAGCAGACTGGTCAGCTTTGCAAATCTTGATCACTGACTGGTGGCATTGCGTGTGCAGGAAGCCATGCAGATGGCTCAAGACAGCATGGAGTCTAGTGGCCTTGCCTTGCGCAATGCAGAAGCCAGAATCAGTGAGCTGGAGCGCCTGCTTGCAGAAGCACGCCGTCAGCTGGTCATCATGCAGACGCAGTTGGGCGACAGTCAAAAGGAGCTGGGTGTAGTACAAAGTCAGCTTGAGAGCTGCAGACAAGATCTGAGCAACTCTGAGGAGGCGCTGGCTGAGATCCAGAGGCAGCTGGGCAGCACCCAAAAGCAGCTTGGTAGCAGTCGGAAGGAGCTGACTGCTGTTCAAGGACAGCTGGCAGAGTCTCAAAGGGAAACTGCTGCACTTGAAGGGCAGCTGGGGGAAAGCCAAAGGGAAGTAGGTGTGGCCAAAGGGCAGCTAGGGGAGTCTCAGAAGGAGCTCGGCTCCACTGGGAGTCAGCTGGCAGAGTCTCAAAGGGAGCTGAGCTCAACAACTGAGCAGCTTGCTGAGAGTCAAAGGGACTTGACTGCTGCCAAGGCACAGCTAGCAGACAGCCAGGCAGAGTCCAATGCAACCAAGCATCAGCTGACAGACAGCCAGCAGCTGCTGGAAGATACCAGAAGGGAGCTGGCTGACAAGCAGAAGGAGCTGGGCACAACTGAAGGGCAGCTGGAAGACAGCCGAAAGGAGACCAGTGATGTCAAAGGGCAACTGATGGATGCCCAAAGGGAGCTTGGCAGTACTCAGGCGCAACTGACTGCCTCTCAAAGGGAGCTGGCAGCTATCAAAAGGCAGCTTGCCGACAAGCAAAGGGACTTGGACACAGCTGCAGATCAGCTTGCTGAGAGTCAGAGGGAAGCGACTGCAACCAAGGGGCAGCTCACCGACAGCCAAAAGGGCCTCAGCTCAGTCAAAGGGCAGCTGGCAGACAACCAAAGGGAGCTGGGCATCACCAAAGGGCAGCTTGCTGAGTGTGAAAGGGAGCTGCAGTCAACCACGGAGCAGCTTGACAGCATGCAAAAAGAGCTCAGTGGTGCAACAAGGCAGAATGCAGATCAGCACAGGGAGATTGGCAGCCTGAAGAGTCACCTTGCTGAAAGTCAAAGGGAGCTGGAATCAGTGCAGGCGTCACTGTCAGACAGGGATCAGGAAGTGGCAGACCTGAAAAGGCAGCTTGCCCAGTCCCAACAGGAGCATAGCGCAGTCAAAGGGCAGCTGTCAGACAGTCAAAGGAGGCTTGGCACCTCTGAAAGGCAGCTTTCACAGACTCAGGAAGAGCTGAGCACCACCAAAGGGCAACTGGCAGACAGCCAACAACAGATCAGTGCTATCAAAGGGCAGCTGTCAGACAATCAAAGGAAGCTTGGCACCTCTGAACGGCAGCTTTCAGAGGCTCAGCAGGAGGTGAGTACCACCACAGCGCAACTGGCAGACAATGGACAGGAGCTGGAATCTGTCAAAGGGCAGCTGTCAGATGGGCAAAGGAAGCTGGCTGCCCTTGAAAGGCAACTGGCTGCCAGTCAGCAAGAGCTGAGCACTACGAAAGGGCAGCTTGTTGCCAGTCAGCAAGAGGTATCTGATGCAAACGGCCGCTGTTCAGACTCTCAGCAGGCACAGCAGCAGACCCAGAGGCAATTGGCTGACTCTAAGCAGCGTAGTGAAAGCCTGTTCAGCAGTTTGAAGCAAGCTGAGGATCAGGCAAGCATCTGCTGTGACTTGGGGTTGTGCGCTGTAGCATACGTTACACAAAAGCATGATGCAGCAACACTTGAGAGGCATTCAGCTATCAAAATGCGTCTCACCGAACAACAGAATCATAGTTGTCAGCTTGCAAAAGCAGTGTCCATGTGGTGGAGGAACTGCAGTGTGGTCAGTGACGCTATTAGTTTAAGACTGTATGGGTTTGCTGTGCGTTTGCGTTGCTTGCACAGACCACATCACTGGCACTAGGCCTTGTCCTGTTACATGTATTGTCACACGTGTTGTTATATGTGTTGTTACATGTACTGTTACATGTAGGTGCATAACCTCCGGGAGCAACTTGCAGCTGCCAATAAGATCAAAGAGCAGCAGCAACAGGAGCTGCATGATTTGCACGAGCAGTCCAAGCAGACTCAAGCTGAAGCCATTGAGTCAGAGTCGGCCCTGCTCAAGCTTCAGCAGCAGCTCAGAGCTCAAGCTGACCAGATTCAGAAGCTGCAAGAGCAGCTGCTTGACACCCAGCAGGAAGCTGGCGTTCAGGCAGCTGCATTGGAAGAGTCGCAGCAGCATGCGTCCCAGCTCCGGGAGCAGCTCAGCTCAGCCAAGCAGGCTGCTGATCTGGAAAAGGAGCAGGACAGGCAGCTGACTCAGCAGCTGCAGCTCAGGCTCACTGAGACACAGGCTGAGCTCAGGGTCTCTGAGGCAAGCAACAGAGACAGGCTGAGTGAGTTGAGTGAGGTCAACATCAAGCTGGCAGGCACTGAGCAACAATTGGCCGAGTCACAAAGGGAGCTGGCAGCTCAGACAGCTGCTTTGCGTGCTGAGCTGTCAAAGGCTGAGCAGAGATTTGCTGAAACCCAACAGCAGCATGAAATTCATGCTAATGCTTTGCATGGACAGATTGTAGGTGCTGAGCAGAGGCTCGCTGAGTCACACAAACAGCTGAGCAATCAAGTAGCAACATCCATAGCGGAGCTAGCAGATGCCAATAGCAAGCTTGCTCAGGCTCAGAAGCAGCATGACACTCAAGCTGCTGCGCTGAGTACCAAGCTGGCAAGTGCTGAGCAGAAGGTTGCTGAATCACAGAGACAGCTCAGCAACCAGGCAGCTGCCTCGAGGGCTGAGCTGGCTTCTGCTGAGGAGAAGTTGGTCAAGTCTCAAGGCCAGCTTGCCAGTCAGATTGCTGCTCTGAACTCAGACCTAGTCAGCACTGAGCAACAGCTGGCTGAATCTCAGAAGCAGCTTTCAACACAAGTTGCAAGTTTACACCAGGCTGAGCGTCACGCAGCTGACCTAGAAGCTGAACAGGCCAGCACTCAGCAAAATCACCGAGCTGCTGAAAACGCCTCACAGGCTCAACTCAGTGAACTCAGAGATCAGCTTGCCACCGCTGAGCACAGCCTGAGTGTCAGTCAAGCCACTGCTGCCAGCAGCAAGCAAAAGGTGGACAGTCTTACAGCTGACCTAGCAGGGCTTCAGGACCAGCTTGACAGCAGCTCAAAGCAGGAGAGGAAGAAGGCTGACATTGTGGCTGAGCTGCAACAGCAGCTGGCTGCTGAGCAAAGCAGGCTGCTGGACGCTATGCAGTCCAGTCAGCAGCAGAAGAAGCTGCTGCAGCAGAGCCAGCAGGAGTGTGCAGACTGCCAATCAGCCCTCACAGGTGAAAGGAGTCTTGGAAAGCATTCAGCACGTATGAGTTTGGTTTCTTGTACATTGTGAATAAGCTTTTGACTTGCTGGCTCTTAACAGAAGGCTTTTCTTCATTTTGGCCTGACAGCTTGTGACGCTTTCACTTGCATGAATGATGTTTGCGCCCGCACCAACCAGCTTGACCAACTCTTGCATGCTGTGAAACACATTTGGCTCGCATTTGACTATGTGTTATGATGTTCTGTATCATGAACCGTGATGTGTCAAATGTAGGTGCCGAGCAGCAACTCGCCAAGTTGCAAGCCTCGGTCAAGGATCTGCGACAGCAAGCTCAGCAGGACGCTCACTCTCTGACATCAGATCTGGAACGCATAAAGCTGCAACTCTCAGCTGCCAATCAAGAGCATGATGTTCTAGGAGCCTCCTTGCTTCAGTCCCAGGAAGAAAGAGCAGCTTTGGAGGGTAAACTGGCTCGGTCAGCAGGCCGCATTCACATTTTGGAGAAAGAGGGACAGCAGCTGCAGTTGAATCTCGACGATGCAGAGCAGAAACTGACAGCTGCACAGAAGCAGATCACTGATGCTGAGGTCGCTCAGCAGGTGATCCAGCAGCTGTGCGCACAGCTCAAGTCCGAGCTGACTGGTGCACAGACTCAGTCACAGACGGCCCGAGCAGACTCGGCAGAGGCTTTACAACAATATCAAAAGCTGCAAACTGAGTTGTTAGATGCCAGAAGGCAGTCAACTGTGGCGACTGGGCAACTGTCTGAGGCACAGCAACAATGTCAGAAGCTGCAAACTGAGCTGTCAGAAGCTGTGAGGCAGTCAAAGGCAAGCAGCACAGACTTGGCAGATGCACACACGCAGTGTCAGACGCTCAGGGCTGAGCTCGCAGCAGCCCAGCGACAAGCAGCAGCAGTTGGTGCTGAGCTGGCAGATGCTCAGAGGCAACATCAGACCCTCAAGTCAGAAGTAGCTGATGCCAAAGGCCAGTCAAATGCAACCAGCAAGGAATTGTCAGATGCCCAGAGACAGTATCAGCAGTTGCTGTCTGAACTGTCTGGTGCTCAAAAACAGTCCAAGTCAGTCAGCGCACAGTTGTCAGAAGCACAGCAGCAGTCTGAGAAGGTCAAGGCAGAACTGGTGGCAGCTAACAAAGCCTTGATGACTGCTCAAGAAGAAGAGAGGCACACCAAAGCAAGCTGGAGTGCCGCAGAGCGCAGGCTGGCAGCGGAGAAGGATGCATTGCAGGTGACCAGCCTGTTGCTGGATTCCTTTCTGCCCAAAACAGTCCGGATCTCTGTCCGCATGTTGCGCAAGTGCTACACATCCGTGCATTGTTCTCTGCAAACGGCTGAGAGTCTTCCAACAAATGTACCTTTGGTCACACATTGAGGGTCCACCTCGGGTTTTACGCCGGCGCAGATTTCGAATGGGCCCATTTAAACTCCGCGCCGGCGTAAATCAGTTCGAGCTTTGACTTTTCTTATACCTTCATGTGCGTGGGTGATTATGTGGTCCACATTTACAGTTTAAGTTCTACTGGTTGTTACAAAAACCAATGATGCTCACCTGATGCTGACATGCTGTTTGTGTGTATGCATAGTTGTATATTCTGAGGTCATGAAGCATGTTGTCATCTTCATCCATAACACCTTTGTTGCTGTGTCTATGCAGACGTTGGCAAGAGAGTTGGCCACTGCTCAAGGCAAGCTCGCCACAGCTGGCAGTGAGCTCAGGCAGATTGCCTCACAGGCCCAGCAGGACTCACAGGAGCTGAGGCAGGCTCGTATGCTCATAGCTCAGCTGCAAGCACAGACCACCTCAGAGGCTGAGCATGGGTCACAGCAGCTGAAGTTGGCTCAGCATGACCTGAGTCAGGCCAGGCTTGAGTTGGACCATGCTGTGCATGAGCTGGGGATAGTGCAGAGCCGACTGAGCTCTGCTCAGCAGACATCACAAAGAGCACAGGTGCATGGACTTACAATTCGGCATTTACAATGGCATCAATGTTGACCCATTGCTGTGTGTACATCTTCCAGAGTGTTCTGCACTGTAGCGGGCTTATGCTACACCTGCTTTGACCTTGCAGCCCAACTCATCAACCAATTTGAGCAACCGTCTATATCTGTGCTTATATTGCGAGGCAATGGCAAATTGCAACTGCTGTGTCCTTGCGTTGTTCAGAACCTGCCAGAGCCTTGCCGCCTGTTCCGCCTCATCAACAGGAGTGCCATACCAGCTGGCCCTGCTGCAGAGCTTAGTCACAACTGCAAGCACAGCTGAGGCACTACGCACTGTCGCACAGACCAGAGCACACAGAAACATCTTCTGTGTGAACAAAAGCACATAGAATCATGTAATGACCATGCTGACAAATGTATGCATTTGTCAACCTGCTGCACACAAGATGCACGAATGTCTGCTACTTGCAGTCACAGCATACAGCAGTTCAGGCGGAGCTAGAGGCTGTGAGGAGGGAATGTACCACCCTGGCGGCAGCTGCTGAGGAAGCTGCTGAGCTGAAGGAGCGCTTGTCAGCCGCCAGATCGGCTGCTGCTGCTGCCAAGCAGACAGCGCAGAAGGAAGCTTTCCAGCTGCAAGCCCAGGTGACTCCTGCTGCTTTCTTGTGTGGGGAGGTACGCATGCGTGAAATTCCCAGCAGTATGCGATCTGCATATAGCATTCATGTCTTGTCCGCCAGGCAATCTAGCATGAAGCCCTATGAGAGCCTTTGAACAAAAGCCTAGGTATCTCTTACAGACAGAAGGTCATAACCTCTAGGTAGTGATGGCAAAATATGCAACACTGATATGCCCTTTTGCTGTTGAATGAAAGTGTCGCATTGAGAAAGAAGGCCCAGAAACGCAAATCCGCAGGAAAATCTGGAGTCTGTACTAAACCCTTCTTACAAGATAATCAGTGTGGCCTTATCTGTATGTCATTCTCCCCTAGACTCACTAGATACAATGCTTTACAGAGCCTCAGGTCTGTCTGTCAGACTGACCACATTTACAGTCACAGGTGTCAAATGCTTCTCATCCCATGTGACGCAGGCCAAGGCTGCAAGGGCAGGTGCAGATGCGGGAAAAGAGTCTCTGGAAGCTGCTCATGCAGAGGTAGGCTCTCTGAAGCGCCACTTGGCAGCAAACAAGGACACCACATCGTCGTGGATGTCTAAAGCCGAATCCGCTCTACGCCAGATCAGCGCCCTGCAGCTTCAACTGGAGGCTGAAAGTGAAGAGCACCAGAAGCTGCGAGAAGAGCTTCAGGCTGCAGTAGCTGCTGCCAACGGACACGAGCAAGCAGCAGCGGTCAGACTGCAAAGCGAAGCATGTACGCTGCGTTCAAACTTGGCCACAGCACAGGAGGCAGCTGCTGAAGCAGCTGCTGCCTGTTCAGAAGCACAGCAACAGAAGCAGCAGCTGCAGGTGAAGCTGGAGGCAGCTAACCAGCAGGCAACAGCACAGAAAGCAAAGGCAGACTCTGCTCTGAAACATAGCAGGAGCTCTGAGAATCAGGTAAACAGTCTCAAGCAGCAGCTTAGGGAAGCAGAAGCACTGAGTGAAGAGCAACGGCATGTTGCCCAAGCTGCGCAGCAAAATGCTGCCGCATTGCGTAAGCAGCTGCAGGCTGCCAAGCAGGCCGCACAAGCGGCCACAGCTGTGGCAGAAGAGGCACAGCAGCAGGCTGCTGCATTGCGTGGGGAGCTTGACTCAGCCATTGACCTTGCATCATCCCCACACAAAGCCAAGGCAGATGCTGCGCAGAGGCAAGTGCGCAGTCTGCAAGGGCAGCTACGCGATGCACAGGAGCAAATGACCGCACTGGAAGGGCAGCTGACAGAGCTGCAGCAACAAGCAGAAGAACGAGCAGCTTTGTCAAACAGGGAATCTGCATGGTCAGATTCTGCTGGTCTGCGCAAGCAGTTGCAGGCAGCCAAGGCTGCAGCATCAGAAGCACAGGAGCTTGCTGGCAGCCTACAGTCTGAGCTGGAGTCTGTCCAAGAGCTCAGTGCGTCTCACAAGGCAAAAGCTGACGCTGCGCAGAGGCAGGTGCGCAGCCTACAAGCTCAGCTGCGGACCAGACAGGAGCAAGCTTCCTCACTTGAAGCACAGCTTGCAGAGATGCAAAGTCAAGCTGATGTCCAGACGCCCCTTAGGCAGTCATCAACCCTGCACGCTGGGCATGCTGTGCTCCAAAAGCAGCTTCAAACGGCCAGGTCCACAGCAGCTCAAGCTGAGGAGTCATCATCTGCCTTACACTCCGAATTAGAATCTGCACATCAGCTGACGGCCACATACAAGGCACGAGCAGAGGCAGCGCAGAAGCAGACACAAAGGTTGCAAGCGGAGCTCACAGCAGCCCAGCAGCAGCTGGTTGATGCTGAAATCTGCGTTGATCAGCACCAGCAAAGCATGCGTGACGCACAGTTGGCGTCTCAGAGACTGCAGAAGCAGCTTGGCAGCAAACCGAGCACACATGATGCATGTCCAGATCCAGCTGTGCATCAACAGCATGAAGTCATACAGTTGCAGCTGGCAACAGCCAACCAGCTTGGTGCATCTCAGAAGGCCAAAGCAGATGCTGCGCAGCACAGAGTCACGACGCTTCAAGCAGATTTGGAGTCTCAGCATCAGCAGCACTTGGCGTGGCAGGAGGGTATGGCCACTGCTGAGGCTGCTAGCTCAGCACTCAGGGCTGAGCTTGCCACTGCTGTGCAAGCCTGTGCCACTGCTGAGCAGAAGCTTGCAAGCTTGCAGGTACGAGTTGCGTGTATCAGTGCGCACTGTTGACGTGTATAGGACAGCTTGATTCAGGAACGACAGTCATGCATGGTGCCGCTTGTGTTCAAAGGCCAGCTTGTGTTGTGTGAGCATGTAGTAATGCATGGTGTATCACAATTTCTATGCATTGCATTTTTGTGTACGCTGACTGATATGAATGCTGTGCAGGCTCAGAGCTCAGCTGCTAAAGTGAAGCAAGCCCAAAATGAGCAGCAGCTTTCAGCCTTGCAAGCTCAGCTGACTGCTGCTGAGGCAGCTGCTCAGGAAGCCGCCACAGCAGGTTTGGAGGCCTCTGACAGAATCCCTGCCTTAGAACATCAGCTGCGCAGAGGGGAGGCCAAAGTGGCGGCAACCAACGCTCAGATGTCTTCCTTGCAAAACCGCCTGGCTGAAGCAAACCGCCGAATAGAAGCAGATGCTGCGGCTACAGCAGCTCTTGAGATGCAGCTGGACATTGCACAGAGTGAGCTAGCGACAGCCGCGGCAGCAGCACAACAGCATGTGCTTGCATTGCCAGCATCTGAGCAACAGGGCAGCAGCCTGGCTGAGCTGCACGCTGTGCGTGCTGAGGCTCGTGCTCAGCAGACTCGTTTGAGCTCTGAGCTGGCTGCTGCCAAGGCGGCATTGGCAGAGTCACAGCACAAGCTCAAGTCAGCAGTGCTGGACAATCAAAGGCACCGTGAGGATTATCAGGCTGATCTTCATGAGGCACAAAACAGCCTTCTGGCGGACCAAGACGCGCTTCAGCAAAGGTTGCCTCCCTTTCTCACAGTGGTGCATGCTGTTGCCCCGCTGTTTCAAACAAGTATCGTGATATGCATGCCATGCTTTGAAAACTTGTGGCGTGGATCTGTCATTGCAAGGTGAGTTGCAACTCATGTGTACAGGGGTTCTTACATAGCCTGCTCGCTGCTATGCATACATTCGTTCTTGCATCCCCTTTGCTTTCCACCGCAACTACAACAGAAAGTCACTTGACTATGGCAGTTGTTGAAGACACACAGAGTGCCTGCAGGCTGTCAGAAAGTGAGCGTACACTACATGCTAGCAAACAAGCTCAGCAGCGCCTGCAGCAGCAGCTGGCTGAGTGCAAGGCTGAGCTTGAGGAGGCAAGTGTGAGAGCTGATGCTGCACACTCAGAGGCTCTGAGTTACCTCAGCAAAGTCAGGCAGCAGGACAGACAGGCTCAGCTGGACAGGTCAGTGTGTGAAAAATCTCCAATATCATTGTCACTATGTTTTGTGCATGCAACAGAGGCTATGATAGTTGTCAAATTGGATCCTAGTGTTCCCATTGCAGGTCCTTGAGCATTTTGTGAAAAATGTAGATGCCTACCACCAGACCTGCCATGGTTATCTTGATCAAGCACAAATCACAGCACAGTGTACCAAAGATGCATCACTGCTGCCAGACATCATGTCACTGAGCACACGCCGCTTTATGTACAAGCACAGGGCAGCTGAAATGGCAAAGATGTCAGCACCTTGTGCAACCAATTGAGACAACTGCTTTTGGACAATGCTCAGGTCACACTGGATTACTTGCATGGCCTTAAGCATTTGTGAAGCCGCACTTAGGGAACTGTTGACCACTTGAGAAGCCTAACATCACCAAGTCACATCTGCATCACGTCCAGTTTGCCATGAACGCTATCTGCGATGAATCTGCTATTGCACTGCTGTATTCAACACTCACAACGTGCTTGGATTGAGCTGCAGGCATAAAGCCTCTGACAGTCAAGCTCAGATGGACATGCAGCAGAATCTGAGTATGCTGGTCAGCCAGCAGGAGGTTGAGCTGCATGCAGCCAAGCTTGCATCTGACAGAGCTGCAAGGCTGCAGTCTGCTCAGAAGCAAGAGCTTGCAGAGGCGCTGACTCAGGTCAAAGACCTCACGCAAGAGGTTGCTGTACTGACCAGGTGATCCATTGCTGCTTGCCCACATCAGGACAATCATTGCCCACAGTTCACGTATCACGTGTGCTTGTCAGCTACAACACAAGAACGCTGAGAATTGGTATGATGGTTTGAGCAGTTGGGACAACTCACTGACTTTGATCCTGTGGCTGAAGTTATGATGTTGCTCATGGTGACAGCACTTAATAATAACGTATGAAGCTGTGCTGCAGCAAGAGTGCCTCTTTTTTACAGCAAGTCGTGTGAAATGTGTACAGGCAGTTGGAGGAGTCACAGTCAGCAGCACATTACTCCAAGTACAGTCAACTGGAGCATGGAGCACAGTCCTCCCCTCCTCCTGGTTCAGTCAATGTGACCATTCTCAGACAGATGAATGCCAAGCAGAAGCGCATTGAAGCCCTTGAGCAGGCTGCAAGAGCTGTCAACTCCCAGCACCAGACAGACCTTGCTGAGCAGCGTCAGCAGGTCTCGCGTCTACGTCAGCAGCTGGGCTCGCTACATAAGCATCTAGAGGCTGTTCAGGCAGTCAGCCTCAAATCTGGCAGGGCACAGTCCAAAGCAAAGAAGCC
>JAABUO010002573.1_pt1 | contig 22028 bp, 29 predicted proteins | sample 5559291 | NCBI WGS metagenome assembly JAABUO01 (sample SAMN10711878, study PRJNA513372) | rock metagenome | isolation source: Antarctica rocks | place: Antarctica: Victoria Land, Finger Mt sud
AATGCGGTGGGGGTGGGCTTGGAGGTGGGGGATGTGGTGGGGGTGGGCTTGGAGGCGGAGGAGGCGATGGGCACTCAGCACCTAGGCCAGTGTTGCTATATTGGCAATTACAAGAGCTGGTGCAATAGCTTGGGTTGAGGCCGCACATGAGAGGGTTGTTGGACACATCGCTGCAGCACACAAGCGTTTGTTGCAAGTGGGCTTGTCAAAAGCTGCTTCTGGAGAAGTGATGATGTGCTCTCAGATCTGCCAAAGTAAAGCAGCATACTCACACACACACAACTGACCAGTGGAACCACAAGGAGCATGTGGAGTAAAAGAGTGTGCTATGAGGGAAACTTACAAGTTTGCCAAGTTTGATGATATCGCTGTCGGCAAGACTCCAGTGAGTTGATTGTAAGAAACGTCCCTGCATACACCAAGAAGTCTTCAGAATGGCATCTCTTGACCAACATGACTGCACACTCCAGACATGCTGCAATCCTTCACTCTGGGATGAAGGCATGTTCTGCAGCAAAGGTGGGCTTACACAGCGAGCAAATGCTGTGAACAGCCTGAAAGCCCAATGCTGTTATTTGGAAGGTGTCCTGTGACGCTCTGATTGGACAACAAGCTGCAAAGATTACACAGAACATGTCAGCAACATCAGAAGAGCTGTGCAGGTCTTGCAATTGTGAGGAACACGGGCAGCAGCATGCTGTTGCAAGAAAAGCATTGTATGGCTGGTGAGGAAGGCAATGGGCAACCACAAAACACTGGTGCAAACAGTTCATGGCACTCACATGCTTGTAACAAAATTGTATGTGGTCCCCTGGTACAGAAACGGTGCACAGGTGATGCCAATGTGCGCGCCATCACAAGGATCCCCGTTAGTCCAGGTGCTGGTGATTGCAGGAGCAAAAAGGTATTGATGAAACAAAGCAGTGCAGTTGGAGTCTGCAGCATGCCGAGCAGGCCACTCAGCAGTCTAAACAGTTAACACAAATCATACATGTGTCAGACACCCGCAGTTTGGCAAGAAGCTCACACTCTGTTGGGCCAGTGCTTATTGCTGGAGGAGGAGGAGGAGGAGGAGTCTTGGCAAATGCTGCTGAGTGACTCCAGACCAAGAACAAAGCAGTGATGAAGCAGCTTTGCAGCTGCATATACTGCTGAGGTCACTCCCAGCTGTGCATCTCGCTGCCAGTACGCAGGACTCTAGCAAGACCACCAGTTGAGCGGCCTTCACACTAGTGACTAGTCGACTGGAGATCAGCGTCTGCCAGAAGAGCTTGACGCAGAAAGCGAAGCGGCTGACAGACAACTAAATGAGCAGCAGCTCCATGACTCTCAGTAACAGGACAAGCTGGAGGGAGCCGGCTTCCGTTTCGCTGACATCAGATATAACGACAGATCAAAGTGGCTGCCTGTCCACACAGCATAGTGCTTTCGCTTGTGAATGGCACCGTATACGTATTGTAGCGTGCATCAGGCAAAATGTGATATGCGATTGTCACCAGCAATCCCGAGGCTTTAGCCTAAACCCACACACCAATATGCAAACTTTGACGTTGTTGCTGCTGCTATGTCCCGTCCTTCAGCCACATTGGCACCATTGGAAACATTGTGCTGCCCTGCGTCTAAAGACACCAGTACCGCACGGATGCGCAGGCTTAAGGTCGCTGTTTTGGGATCTCCTCGAAAGACAATTTCCTAAACAGGACCTATTGGGCTGCTGGATGTTGTGACTCGAGGCTGACACCGAAAGTGAGCTTGGCGAAAATATGTGTGAGCGGCTGTGGTGCTTTTCAACTACAACGATCTGATGCAGATCGATAAGAAGGTCAGGGTGACATCTCAAACTTTCGCTGTCAAATACACAAACTCCGCTATCATCAGTCAGTCCAACCAAACAGGTTCCCTCTTGTTGGCGATACACTGGCATGCAAACATAACGTCTAGGAGTCAATGACAAGCAGCCAGCTGCGAGTATTTCTCTGCCTGGCAAGTTTTATCCTTCTGACTCCTACAGAACAAAGCCAGTACAGTGTTAGCAAGTGAGCTTTGACAGTGACAAGTGAAACTACTACAAGCAGATTGAACATGGCAAAGCAACTCCCTATACAGCTGTGCAGTGCCTGATCACCACAGGCTGTTGGACACGTGCAGCATCATAGTCACAAAGCAAAGCCCCCACAGGGCGACATAAGTGAAGCTTGCTGGGCCTGTTTGCAGCATCCTTCAGAGAATGAGCTGCTGCAGTTGTCTGTGTACGGAATTTGTGTCAGGGCAATGGGCCATGGCATTATGATCACGTTTTACCTTCAAGCAGTCATCAGCAAAATGCTGTTGCACAGCATGCTCTTGAGCTGCCTCCGCTCTTGCAGCGCGTGATTGCGCAGCCTCCAACTGCACCTCCAGGCTTGACACTTGGCTAGCTTGTTGCTGCCTGACAGCCTGAACCACAAGTGTTCATGAACAAAAGGCTGCAGTGACCCCTGAGCACAATGTGTGCTCCTGCCTCACAAAATTTGGTTGCACCCTGTGGTCCCAGCAATGGCCTCTTGCTGCTGTTATCATGCAAAATGGCTGAGTGGCCCAGATGTGATATGCTGAACATGTCATTTCACACATAAGCAGCCAGGCCCGCAGATCACATGCAACTTCCATCACTCTTCAGGTGCTGGCAGTTTGAGTTGCAATGTGTGCAAGCCTGTGAAGATGACGTGACTCTCACCTTGAGCTCGTGCTGCAACTGTTGGATGGTGGTCTCCAGCTCAATCTTCTCCAGCTTGGCTGCCAGACTGTCAAAATGGTCTTTTTGCAAGCCTGCCTGCATATCAGCTTTGTCCTGATTCTGGCTCCTCTTCCTGTTACGGAAGCCTCGCACAGATGTGACAGCCTTGAGGACCCTCTGGGATGATGACGGTGCTGCATCTGACCGAGCAGAGTGCTCATTCAGCTTCCTCAAACCATGCTTGCTCCTCTTGACTGCCCTGTCAGACTCGTCTTCTTCATCATCGTGGGTGTCTCCAGTCGCGGCTGTCTGCTGTGATGACTCAGGAAGGTGCAAGGCAGCCTTACGCTTGCTGGGCATCTGTCTGAGTGCCAGGCTGTCTGAGTGCTGCTGCGGCTCCCTTCCAGCTGTCTCCTGCTTAGCTTGCATTGAGCTAGTAGCAGCTGATGGCAATGCTGGCTGTTGATAGCCTGGGCTGGTGCACTATGACCAACTGGCACAGGGATGCTGCGCCCAAAGCTGATGCGCCTAGGCACAGCAGGTGCAGCACGAGCTGCTGCAAAGGCGCTGCTGACTGCAATGGGTTTGAAGTTGACGGGGTGATGAATGGCGATGGAAATCCAGCGTGGTGGCGGTGTAGGCAAGCCATGGTTCGCTCCATGGTTCGCTCCATTGCTGGGGGGCTTTGGGCCTATGGGGGTGTCAGCAGGGCTGCCCAATTGGTCTCCAGCAGGAAGCTGATGAGGACTGGATGATACAGCCCAGCTAGAAGAACCTTTGTATGCGGCTGCTGGCATGTTGCCTGCAAAGCAAGGGCGGTTTCACTCTGAGGCTTGACATGTGCACAGGCTTGTCAGGCATTGTGCAAAGTGCAAACTACCAGCAGCAATGCAGGACAGCAACAAACAGCTGGCCAGATCAAGCAGCATATGCAGTAGTTCATTGTGCAAGCACAGCCAGTGCTAGCATCATGATCATTATGTGAAGGTTCAATGCTTATCCGTCACATATTTGTGTCATCTGTAACACTTAGCAACAGCAGATGAACCGAAGCAATTGTGTCAGTGGCTGTGCTGTGCCATGCTGACAGGCATGAGCCATGCGTTTCTTAACAGTGCAGTGCCATACCATGGTGTGCAGTGCTGCGCAAGCAATGCCAGTCTCTGCGTACCTGCTACATATAGCTTGTCAACATCATCATGTGTATCTGCAACTTCACACCTTTGAGCACTGCCATCAGCATGCATGTCCATATCAGAGGACCCAGGCTCCGCTCTGTGTTGTTCCATTGCTAAGGCAGGGTGATTGTCAAGCTGAGTAATCAATGACTGAAGTCGGTGTTTGATATCAACCAAGCTGACATCCTCAGCATTGTCACTGCCTGAAAGCAGCGCACAGACAATGTCAGCATATGCACAACTTTCACTGCATACGCCTACACTAGATTGCATGGCTAACGACACACAGCAGCTAGATGCTATCTGCTGCAATAAGAAAACCACACACACACCGCAACATGTCCTTTGCACTGCTTCCTCATGCCCTTTGGTCAAGCATCACATGATGTGAATTTGCTTGCACAGCATGCATCCTCAAGCAAACAAGCCAAGCTGCCCAATACACCCATGTAATTCAACAGCTCACCTTCTTCCAAGTGACTGTCTGCCATGCCAGCCAATGCAGAAGCTGCTAACAAGGCTTCATTGTCAGGCACCCACTCCTCATCGCATTCACCAGCAGCTTCAGGTGAAGCTTCTGGTAAGATACTAGCTGATAGCAGTGATGGCCCAGGATCAGGCCCTTGTTGATCTGCCTGCTGACATGCAATGCCATCATCTGTTGTGACTGATTGCATCGGTCTACCTCCCTCATGCACTGTTTGCGCTGGTCCTGAGCTGACAAGCTCCTGCCTTGCTTCAAGTGCTGCTGGCTGAGGTGGCCTGCTGTTCTGTTGTTGCTTCAGTGCCTGTGATCCACTGAGCAAGTCTTCAGCAGCAGATGCCACGAGGCTCTCAAGTGGCCCCCTCTGAGCCTGTGCATGGGACAATGCCGGCTGCAAAGCCTCTGGCATTGGATGTGCCAATGTGCCAGGCAGTGTCTGCAGCCTTTTGTCTGCAGCAATCGAGGCTCTGGGCAGCTGGGCCTCTTGAAATAGCACACCAATTGGCAATGCTTCTGATGCTGTCTTGAGCGCTGAGTCAGCTGCTGAGTCTGGAGCTGAGTCTGTGAGAGCCTGAGTGGGTGAGCTGGGCGGTGGCGATTGCTTCTCAAGGCTCTCTGAGCAGTCCAGCTGAGCTGCTGATGACTGAGCAGCCTGTGCTGTGATGCCGAGCTGGTTTGTTGCCACAGGGGAAGGGCTATGCCCAGGTGTACTAACAGTACCAAGTGCCCTGGACAAGACTTCAAAATCCACACTAGGTGCTGAGGAAGCTGATGTGTCGCTGATGGTGGCATCTGGGCTCAGGCATGAGCAAGGTACCTGTGTGAGCTGTGAGGCAGCCTCAGGGTATAGCAAATTAGCTCTAGGGCTGGGAGAATTAGCTCCAGGGCTGTGTGGGAGTGGAACAGCCCTTCTGCTGCCTATCACATGTACTACTGGCTTTGCTGCGGGGCCTGCAGCACTGGTTCTGATGGTTGTCTTGATCCTCGGACCCTTGTTGAAAACCAAAATTGGATCCGGAAGAAGCTGGGGACTAGGAGCAGGTCCCTGTGGGGTCACAGCTCTCAGTCGGGGATCTGGAATGGGTCCTGGAGGGGTCAGACTGCGCTGTCTGGGGGCCTGGGGGGATGCTTGCAAAGTGTCAGTGCTGGGCTGGGCTGAACCTGCTCCACTAGCTGCCTGGTGCGCAAGCCAGCTGATGCCATATGGGCTACTGACAACACCAAGCCTAGGGACAGCTACTGGGTGGGAACTGGGTCTGACCCCAGTGCTTTGCTGACTACTAAGCTGGGGACCCACTCGGGCGCCATAGATTGGCCTACCATGCAGCAGGGACTTGGGTTGTGTCCCAAAGCCTTGACCACCATTGGGCTGGGGACTGTGTCGGGAATGAAAGATTGGAGTGTCATTTGGCTGGGGGATGGGTTGGGACTCAAGGCTTTGCCTATCTTGAAAATGGGCAGCTGGCCCTGCACTGACTCCTGTACACAGAAGAGGGGAGCTGAGGATCCCGATCCCTCAGCTTGGGATTGCAAATGGCATTGAGATCTGAGGCTGAAGCTTTGCTCACCTGTGTACTTGCCAGTCAACCATGGATACCGCGTCGGCTCCATGCTGACCAGATCTAACAGTGTGCCATTCACAGCAGCTGTGGCAAGCTCTTCATCAGTGGCTAAGCCCAGATTGTTGTGGCCAACAAATATGATTCCCTCCGGCAAGCCATGCCTGGACATTAGGTCAGGAACTCCACTAGCATATACTTGCGGCATGTTAGTCCTCAACTTGGGCTGTGGTGCAATGGGTTGGGAAGAACTCTCTGATGGCGCATTGAGCATGAGGGAAGGTCCCATCAAGTCAAATGGCTCTGACTTGACTGGCACCACTAAAGGGGGTCCTGAAGGTGTGGCCCCTGCTTTTGGTGCTGCTGCTGCCGCTGCTGAGGCTCCGAGCCATGCTGTTGCAGTTGACGCTGGCATGCCAGCTGGTAGTTGCTCTGCTGGTGCAGCGGCATTGGTCTCAGATCGCTGCAGCAGAGACTGCAGCTGTTGGGCACGCACCACTCTGGACTCTGAAGACGCTGCAGAATTGATACCCTGTAACAAAAGCAGCGTGTTGCTGTCCAGCCTCAATCCTGCAACATTTTGCATGCAGCAAGCAAGATGGGCGTTCCATGTGAGCAGCCTTGCCCAAACCCAGCCACAATTGATTATCTGATAATACTGTCAGTTCTAAGCCATGCAAATGGTTGACAAAAGCATGAATGCCAGTGCAATGCATTTGGGCCAGCAAGTGTCTACGTGCCCAACAACATTACATGTTGTTGGTGGCCAGCATGATGACTGCTGGGTGCTCCGTCCTTGCTGACATGTTTGTCTGAACCCTGCGGTGCTTCTGCTTCTTCCTGCTGCAGTGACACTGGCTGCTGCCAGGGCCCAGGGGCAGGACTGCATGACCGCATACCCTGACAAGTACTGGAAGTAGAGCCAGCTCCACATGGGCGGTCACCAATGACACATTGGGCCGGACCTGCACCAGCATTGTGTGATGGCAAGGCAATGCCTGTGGCATTTTCCATGTCATGTATGTCTGAGTTATGATCCATGGCTTCTGGAGTCATCCTCCATGGTACGTAAATGTGACTCAGTAGGCAAAGCAAGCTTACTGCGCACAGCATGTGGCAGGGAACAGAGTGTGCTTGGGGTTGCCGCTGCAATGGGTCTGCCAGACACCACCATGCCTGTGGGTGTACCCAAACGCAGGTGGTGAGGAACACTTCCCAACTGCTCCATGGATCTGTCAGGTAATTGTTCATGCTCTGACTTGATGACAGTGGTCGCTGGCAGGTGGCCCTTTTGACTCCTGCCATTGGCCGCCCTGGGACCAGCAACAATGACTCTGCTGTTCATGACTTGCTGACTGACTACTGCTGATCTTGGCACGAACATGAGCAGCTGTGCGGCTGTAGTTTCAGGCGCTGTGCTTGGTATGTGAGGTGCCCTGCTGAATGCTACAGATTGGGCCGGTGTCGCAGATGCTGCTGAATTCATGGGGTTGGCAGGAATAGCTTTGGCTGCTGTGTTGGTAGCAGGGAGGCTGGTGTGCAAGGTAGCAGCTGGTGGTATCAAGGCTGTCACTGGGAAGCTGACACCGAAGCCGCAGCTGGCTTCTGTTGCTTGTGTCAAGGCAGGATAGCCACCACTGAAGACGCGAGCTGCTTCTGGCATGGAAGCTTCTTCTGGAAAGCCAGGTGATGCTGCCCTAGGAATCTGGCTGACGTTGACTGTGCTTGCATCTTCTACTGGGCTGCCATTGACTGTCACGAGCGCTGACTTGGACAGATCTGGCACCATTATTGCTTCTGACTGAGCAGGTGGGTTGAGAGTGGACTGAGGTGCAGCTGCCTGAGTAGCGCTGACAGTCATTGATGCGTCAGCTGTGACGGGCGCTGCCAGATTTGGTGAGCTACCATCTCTAGCTGTGCTAGCAGCTGTCACATCTGCTACAGACTCAGGGGGCTCGCTAGATGCCTCATGCTTGACTGCCTCTGCTTGTTTTCTGCTGCCTGCCAGATTGAGCTGTGCCAGTGCCGTCTGATGTGACTGGGCTGCCTTATGGTGTCTTCTGAAGTCTGTGCTAGACGCAGATGACAGCTTTGCGACAGAAGGTTTGGTGACAGCACAGGCTCGCGGGGCGCGCCCAGGCAAGCTTCTGAGCTTTGCATACTGACCATCTGATGCGTCTTCTGAGCTGTTGCCTGCAGATAGAGATGCTGCTGACTGCACAGAAGCAGTGGCGCTCTGTTGTGCTGCAGCAGCAGGCTGCAGTTGTCTGACTGTCTGTCTCCTGGCTGGAATGTTGGCTGATTTAGGACTGGCAGGCTTGATTGGTGTGCCAGCAGAAGCTGTTTTTGCCTCAATGCTTTTGGGCAGATCAGTGCTAGCTGGGGTGCTGCTGCTTGAAAAAGCAGTGCTTTGCCTTGGTGATCTTCGTGGAGATGGCTGGATGCTCTTCTGAGGTGCCATGTCACATCGCATATACCGCACTCACTCTGAGAGCAACCCTTCTGTCTCTGCAGCTGTCCTCAGCCCTGTAAAAATAAGAAAGGTATCAGCAAAACTCAAAGCTCTCAGCCAGATGCGTTCTGATCGTAACTTGTTGGGAGTCCGGCTTTGAGAGCTTCGAGGTCTCGAGCCTGGGCTGCGGTTCTGAACAAGTTGTACGCAATGCAGCTGCCTTGTGTAGGTAAGCGGCAGAGCTACAGGCAATGTTGTCTTCCCTCATTCAAGAGGCTGAACCTGTTTGCAAGTTGCGTGTAAGACGTGCATTGCGAAGGACTGGTAAGACACGTATGCAGCTCATGAAGCGGATGTGACGAACTGGCGGTGTGCAGGTTAGCCAGCCAGCGCTGCAGGGCAGGATGCTGAGCAATGGCCATAATTTGATACACTTGAGCGCATAGCAAGCAGCGCGGGGTCTGTGAAGCTATACCTTAGCCGGCGAAGCAGTTTCGATTGTCACAAGCTTTGCGGGCAAGGAGCAGCCACCACTGCAGAGGCTCTGGTGCTTGACCAGGCAACGACCAGTAGGGCTCAAAGCTAAGCTGCACTGTGTTGTTTCGTGAACACCAAGGCGTGCTTGCGCCTGGCAAAGAAACAGTGTCTCAGTTTAAGGCTTGCTGACTGAGGTGGCGCCATTGCCATGTACACGCACCTGTCACCTCAAAAGGTTCCGCACCCAGCAAGACCAGCAACTAGTGTAGCGATCATTGACCAGACGAGCAGCAGACCACTGTAGCAGACGCTGCCTGTTAAGCATTGGCCTCTGACAGCCTTGTGAACGCGCCAGCTTGGTCGGTCCAACGACTTACGACGTTCCACATCTGGCGGCATCATTCGTTAGCCCGGTTTTAGAATCTTGCTGCATGGGCACGAGCGATGACAAATGCAACCTGCAAGTCTCAACAGCAAGGCGCGGCGCATCGCTGGTCTAGGACTCGAGGTGCTCTTCATCTGCGCGAGTTCTGTGACAATATGAGCGGTGGGCTTGTGCAGATGTCTCGTTTTCCGAAACATGGATCCGGAGAGGGGCGTGCAATCAAGGAACAGCTTCGGTCAGCTTTTACTTGGTTTGCAACGTGAACAGTGAAGCACAAATTCACAGTACCCCTTGTCCAATCATACCAAGGCATTGCAGAGCATACAAAGGTGATCACCAAAGGATAAAATGACACACTTATCCAGCCTACCATCCACCCCTCAGGTATGTTGCTGCTAACAAGTGTTGTCATTCAAGTTCAGCAAGTGCACTTGCCTCCAAACAAAGAGCCATCAATGCAAGGCTGCGGTGACTCAGCATGCAGCAGCGTGACTGATGCATCTACACATTCATGAAGTATGTGATCCCTTACAAATTCTGTGTGGTTACAGTATGCGGGACTGATCAATGAAATCCAGGATGAACCACACATTTGGATGACTGCCAGGCTGTCTTTCACGTGTCCAAGTCTCACGCATACAATAAAGCAGGCATCTGGAAGGTGAATGCTCACTCAGGATATTGGCTCACGAGCTTTCTTTGTAGTTCTGATGGCACCTCTACCAAAGCAGGCCTGCAGAGCGCTCATCACATTTGGTTTTGATTTTGGCTAGCGACCATCGCCTGAGTGCTCATGGCAGGCTTTGTTCAATCACATCTGAGCAACAGCAGGCAACACCACCCTGGGTCTGACCAGCAATGCAGGCAGACTAACCTGACTGTTGCCGGAAATCCTGGAACAAGTTTAGACATGGCGGCCTTGCCAGCACCGACATCCATCAGCTTCAGGCTGTCCCTTGCAGCAGCCCTGCAAATAAAAGTGTCCTGGAGTCACCAGCATGCTGCACAAGGCCTGGTGCCTCTTGCATGCTTAGGATGACAAACTGCAGGCTGAGCACTTTCATACTGCAGACCAGGCAATGATGCAATGGCATAAAGCGTATGACTGAGGTCATCAGCAGAGTGTTTTTACGTGCAGGCTGTGAATTGCATCAACAACGGTTGTGCGTAAACAATGCAAAAGGCACTGATTCACATACCACTTGTTCAGAGTGTCCTGCGCAGCACGTGCCTCCGTTATGTTTCCTGTCCTGAACTCTTCGTCTACTTTTGCCACCAAATGAGGCAGGACTGCAGACATGCCTGCAATGAGCACACATGTACATGAGTGTTGACACCTATCTGCCCTGGGTTGCATATGCATGATGCGTATCAGCATAGTGCCCTCTGCTATGGCAAGATGAACTTAGGTACAGCAGGTGTGCTCAGTAAGGGGTCTGTCATCAAGATGCACGGATGCATGTTGATTACCTCCTGCTATGACTCCATCCAGGCCTTTCTGCAAGCCATCCAGAGCTTGCCCCTCAATGCCTCCTAGGTACGCCTGCATGGTATTGCGCATGGTATTGAGATGTGCAGCAATTGAGTAAGGCAACCGCAAGTAGAGCAACCTCGGCATGACATCCCAGACAAAACGCTGCAAGCTTGGGATACATGCAAAGGAGCAACAAACTGTGTGTGGTCTGTGTGATAAGATATTAGCAGATGCAAATAGGTTTAGTATGTGCTGGAAATTGCAGTTCAGAGGTGAAGCAACTCGCCTGCAGATGGGGCATAGCATCCTTGTAAGGAGTGGCATCAGACATGGCTGTCACTGTGCATTTGATGCCCCGCAAGTGTGGCAGCTGCTTTGCCACCTTTTTGTATGACTCAGTTGAGATGACATTGCCCGTGTGTACAGAGTAGTTGTACAGGTAAGAAGGTAGCTTGGTCTTTTTCAATACTGCTAGGATGAAGTTTTCAATTCCAGCATCTGGTACTGTTGCAAAGTAGTAAGGTGGCGACAGTAGGACTGCATCTGCCACAGTTTGTTGACCCTGCACTGAAGCAACAACAATTAAAATGATCCAAATCAAGTGAAATAAAGGAATTGCATAAGATTTGGGACAAGATGAATTCATGCCATCCAGTGTACCAGCACATCATGGCATGCAAATAGTGTAATGCAGCATTTGTGGAAATGACTCCATCATTCTAGGCAACATACCCTTTGCGCAAAATGAGCAGGGCAGATGCATGCAGACTGATGGTTGATTGGTCCTTCTGCATGTTTGCTTACTTTGTTTGCAGCAGTTATTTGTGTCGCAGCATGCTCGATCAATTCCAAGCAATCTGCCACAGCTGTGCTGCTGACCCCAACGACGACTTTGCCAGGCCAATGGGCTCTGCAAAGCTCTGCTGCATGTTTGCGCTCAGCCAATGTCATTGACGGAAACTCGCCAGTGCTCCTGCAACAGAGCGGGTAGCAAAGTCACTGATGGATCACCAGAGAATGTAAGCCTTGCACTGCAGCACAACACTAGCAGCCAGGCAACTTACCCGTTGACCACTACGTTCTTAATGCCACCTTGCCATAGATGCTGCAGAAATAACCACACAAACGATGTATGTGAATACCAGGCTTCATGCTGAATTGTTTGTCTAGCACCTCTGGTTGCCACAGAGCTATGTGCAGTGCATTAATGACAAGCCATATACAGACCACAGTACCTCCAGGTATTTGATGAAGCTTGCATCATCAATGTTTAGGCTGTCTGGCTGAAATGGCATCAGCAGAGCTACCATAGGACCTTCCATTGCAAAGCTGCTAGCATCAACAGAGTGTGACGTGCCATTGAAAGCTTGAGTACCTGTGCAAATTCACTAGCTGTTGAACAAAGCTCAAAATGGTCATTCGAGGTGACAACTTTGGCAAACATGGCTGCAGCATGTGATATAGGATGACTTGAAGTGCATCTGCTGTAGTCCTGCTATAGTCTTGGAGTTTTAGACACCAAGCTGACGCATGTCGATGCTCGGCATGCATGCACATTCTTTCCAAAATTGAGGCCTCGATGGGGCGGTGAGGCCTCGCCTGTCATCCTTGAAGGTTTCAGCAAAGACGCTTTGAAACTATGCCGCGGGAGCACTTGCGATATAGCACGTGGCCTCCGCGTTGAAAAGCAATCGAAGTCAGCCTGAAGCACTGTGCTTCGGTGCAGAGCCGGACCAGTTGCGATCAGAGCAGAGCTCGTGAGGGAAATATATGTGCGCGTGATGACTGTGGTGCAGTGCCTAAATGTTGAACGACACAGTGCTGTTGCAGACGATCAGTGCAGACTAGGCATGCATTAGTCAAGCTCATAATGACAGACACACAAATTGTGAGAAGCGCAAATGTGTCTACAGCGACAAACAGCAGAGGGTCGAGCTGCTGAAACAGCTCCAGCCCTCAGCAAAATCAAGTACAGATTGTGAGGATCAGCTGACAAGCATCAGTTTCAAATGCAAGCACATGATCAAGGCTGTCTATGAAATTGCCACATGCTGCTGAGCCACCGCTTCATGTGCTGCACTTTGCTATTCGGCTGATCGGTTGCAGAGTCCTTGGCTCGAGCCTGCAGCGGGACTGTTTCTGCATGTGCCTCATGAGTCAAAGTATCAAAAGCTGCAAGGAGCACAAACACCGCAGGGTGTAGCCACCTGCAAGGACAGGACATGTTTGCATTCATGTACCAACACTGACAGTCGATGATGGCAACATTGTTGGCTGCAAAGACAGCACACGACCACACAGTGGCTGATGGCTGACACACAAAAGCTTCATGGCAGTCAATGTCATGCAGGGACGAGTCTATGGGGAGAAGAGGATTGCAACAACTAGCTGAGGATTCTCACGCTGGGTGCCGGTTGAACATGTGCCCGCTCCATTCAAAGTACCAGCCACCACTGGCATGATCTTGACTCCTTGGAGGAAAGAGCCAGGTGCTGCTGGGTGGCAACCATGCGCGCCTGCATCTGCATATGGAAAGCTCCTTTCCACCTGCAATATCCCAGCGGAATTGAGTCATTAGTCTGTAACGCATGCAGCACACACAAGACTGTGATTTACAGCAATGCAGCAGATGCACAATAGGTTAGTAGTTTGTGTGCAAGCAGGCAAACAAATACATTCATGCAAATGCCACTGTGAACATCCATTGCAACTCACTGAGCATCAGATACGATGCACAAGAGGGTAGTGACAACTAATGACATACAGGCATTCGCAGATGATTACAAGCCTCCCAGTACCTTGGCTGTTGGACACAATGTGCAAGTGGCGCACAAGCGGAGTTTGTCCAGTCAGGATGGTATGTGTGTGAGGCCCAGTAGCACCACCCTTGTATACGTTCCCTTCTTGCTCAGTGGCAAGCACAGAGCCATCCATGGCATAGATGCAAGTCCAAGGCTCAGCCGATTTGCCATTGCACTGTGCACCCTGTGAAGCAGGCTGTTTTGCACCATTGTGCTGCCATACATGTGCCTGCTGCCTGATGTTCTGGGAGGAGCTAATGCTGGGTGCGTGTGCTTGAGGGCTGACTGGTTGACTGTGTTGCTTGAGGGCGACAGCAACAGGCTTGCCTTGAAGTACCAGCTCTAGAATGGGAGAGACAGGGCTAGCTGCCCCTGAGCTTTCAGGCTGACCAGACGTAGACTGGTGATCATGTGGTGTTTCGTGCATTGTTTCAGACTGGTGGCCTGTTGCATTGCAGCTGGTTGCTCCGCTATCTAGGTGCCGCAGATACTCTCTGTCCAGAAGCCCTGTTGACCCTGCAGACAGAAACATGTAAATTGAGAAGTTGTCTTCGGATTCATACCTAAGAAAAAAGAAACATGTAGCATCAGGTGCCACCTTTAGCAACATGTCTGTTCCCGGAAGTACATAGCACCCTTTTTGCACAAGACTTTGGCAAGCTTACTAGAATGTCTGTGAGGCCACAGTAGCATGAAATGCATGCTAAAGTACTGTGGCTGGATGTCTGGGGCCCAGTCTTGGATGTCTCTGTCCTGGCAAGGATGCTATGACGTGAAGCTCAGGCAGACTGCAGTATGTGCAGCACAGAAGCTGCAGGGCGAGCTCAGCCTTTGAAGGCCAACTTCATGGCAGACCCTCATGCCAAGTCACCTTGCAGTTTTGCATCATGCCTCTCACGCACTACACCAAGCAGCTGACGGCCTGACACCAGCTGCAATACATCTCCTATACCAGCCACAGTGCGCTCCTCCCCTTCAAAGGCTTCTGGCAGCTCCCCTGTGTCCATGCGAACTCTGCAAGCATATGCAGACAAAACTTGTTGCAAGAGCCGGCTGGACCAACATCTCTGCACCACAGCTTTCCGTTCTTCTGAGCTGCAGCTGTAAATTTTGCAGGGTGACGTGCCTTACCAACTTTTTTGTGAAAGAGCAGAACTTGTGATCCAGCACCAGAACTGTACTGACACAGCATGCATTATCCGTAGGAAGCAAGCCTTGCTGAAACTGCTGCAGCTAATATCTGCAGTATTCTTCTTTGGGGCATTCACCTCACCTAGGACCAAGATAGGCATGTTGCACAGCGGCATTGAACTCGGTCCGAAGTTCTGCTCTCAACCTGTCAACTTGACTAGCGTTGGGTTTCGTTGATGGCTTTGTTGCCCATGCAAACCAGCCAGCTCCAGGCACCCATTCTTCCTCACGCTGGTGGAATTGCTGCTCTGCTTGCCTGCAAAGGTTCAAAGGGTTGTGCTTTGGGTCTTCAGCATGTCTGGAACGTATTGTGTGTACTTTGTGTTGCTAGGCTGACCTTGAGCCCTCCTCTGCAGCGCGGTGAATAGATGCCGAGCTGCTTTTCAAGCTCAAGTCATACAGCTCTCTGTGCCTATTGTTGCTGAGTACCTGATAGGCAACTAGTATTCTGGCAAATTGACCACCATCTTTGTTGCTCTGCCTGACGTCGGGATGATGCAACTTTGCTTTCTGCAAAGCAATATGAATGTTAGCAGGCGACCTGCCAACCTTGCTCCGTCAAGCACGTCTCAGGATCACCTGTCGGAAGGCACGTTTGATCTCAGAAGCGCTAGCCGTTGGTGTAACCTCGAGCAAAGCATACAGGGAGACATCCTGAGATGCAGTGCAGAGACGGCGAAACGGTATATAGCGATGCATGCGGCGAGCGTCGCACGGAACGGCGTCGCCTTGCAAAGCTTACATGCATGCCAGAAGAAATGTTGCCAACGTTTTGCCAAAATCTTGCCAATATTGTGTCAACGCAATTTCGAGCGTGTTGATCACCATGTGGAAGAGTTCGACGCCGGGCCACGCCGTGCTTGTTCCCGGCAGCAAATAGCCGAGTTGACGTTCCATCTTCTCGCAAGCCTGGACAGTCCACATCAAGTGTATGAAATGGCAAGTGCGCAAGATTGACAGCTCTGCACTGCAAAAGCAGGTGCAATCACAGGCAATGACAGAGGCGTTGGCTCTGCTCACGAACTTCCGTGTACTCCACAAGCGGACGAAGCAGTGCTGATCAGACTGCACATCCGTGAGCTTGAACGGGGTCCGGGCACCTGCATGCTACATCGTACCTCACATGCCTTGCTTCAGACTTTCTGCATACACACCTGCGCATTGAAAACAACGTCATACTCCAGAGTTGTTGGCAAACTTGCTCATCCAACCAGAGCAAGCATTTTCAGACCCTGCTTGCTTCCCCAACCACACTCTCCACTTGTCAGGCGCCGACCCTTCTCGCAAACGCTTCACAGCAAGCGGCACACACAATGGTACTCGCAATTCCCCAAAGCTGTTACAGCTAGTGGCGCACTTCCACAGTCGACACTATCTTCAGGTAAAGCAGCTTTGTATTGTACTAGTTGCAATGCTAATGCATGCTGCATTCCTCATCGTTAGGCTTTGCACACCACTCAAAGCCTTACAATCTGTTGCAGGACCTGTCTTGCCACTCAGTGAGCGACCAGTGCAAGCAAGAGTCAGTGCAGATGATCTGTTTGCCTGGCATGCAACAGCCATTGCCCAAGCAGATGCTGTTGGCTCTGCTTTTGCTGATGCAGATGGAGGACCATCAGCAGAGGATCTGAAGGTTTGCCCTGCTTTGTGCGTGTGCACAACAAGTTGTGAATGGGCACACCGCATCAGCTCTTTATGCTCACAGGCTGCAGGTTGCCGTGTCTTCAGCACACCGTCATGCAGCTGTCTGTCATCTGTATCTGATCATGTGTTGCAGATAGAGCTCAATTGGCTTTTAGATGATACTGTGGATGCTGCTCAAGCTTCAGCAGACGGTCAGTGGAAGCCATGCACTTGGCGCCAGCTGCAGTCAAATATGGATCTGCATCACCCTGAGGACACGAGCAATGCTTCCTCACCAAGCATAGCTCTCAGGGCTGACATCAGTACATTGACACAGCTGTGGAAGCAGCGCACACAGGACAGGTATGCATTTTGTTCATTCTCAAATAGACACTGGCGAAAAGCAGGCATGTAGAGACATGGCAACTTCTCATCTCTGCTGGAGTTTGGATGCAAATGACACGTGCACATGCAATGTGAAGACTCTGACTGTCAGGTCTGCGTCTTGCAGCAATCTTGGGCTGCAGAAGCACACTTGCTACAAACCTTCTCCCATTCCATATATTCCACTACAGGTTGAGAAGCCACTGCTCTCTGCTATACTCAATTGATGTCTTGCTTGTAGGGTGCCCTTGCAGTACTTGAACAACTGCTGTCACTGGCGAGACTTCATTCTGGCTGTCGGTGATGGTGTCCTCATCCCAAGACCAGAAACAGAAATCCTTATAGACTTGGCTGAACAGGTATGCAATGCAGCTTGTCAGTCTCTTGTCATCATCCAGTCAGGATCCTGCTCAGGAAATTCTAGCTCACAAAGATTCCAATTTGCAATGTGATGCAAACACAGATTCATTGCCATTCTTTGAGATGTCACACAATGCAAGGGGCTGCTGCATGCTGCAGGCCATGAAGGACCGGCCGGAGCTTAAGCAGGGTGTGTGGCTGGACTTGGGTACAGGCAGTGGGGCTATCTCCATTGGATTGGCAACCCTTCTGCCATGCAGTACTCAGGTACGGGCATGACGAAAGCCAACATGGACCCGGGTGAGTTCAACAGCTTGGTAATTTGATCCTGCACAAAATAGGCACAAAATGATGTGTGGAACAACTTGTCTAGCTAATCATGCTGCTGCAATGCAATATGCGTGAGTCACTGCTTGACTGTCTATGGCACAAACGCATGCATGATTGGCAGTACTTTCTTATCAGGCTGTGTGCTGCTGGGACTAATACCAGCAAGCCAATGTTTGCAGCTGGACTGCCGTGTTGCAGGTGTATGCTGTGGACGAGAGTCTTGAAGCTGTTGCATGGGCTAAGCTGAATGTGCAGAGGCTCGGACTCACTGACAGGATTCAGGTGAGTGTGATGACCGCACTCTCTACTCAAAAGCTGGTGCTGCTAAAGGAGGCTCAGCACAAAACGCCTCAGGATCATCAAGCAGCTACAAAGTTTTCTCGCTGATCTGCACGACACTGCTTCACTTGGCCTTGCAAGGCAATGCCCTCAGTAGTAGTACCAGGAAGTTTGCCCAGAGCATTGACCAAATGATCAGTCATCAGCGGGGGGTTGACCTCTGCGTGTCAGCACAGGTGTCTAAGCGTTTTGCTGATGAGTGGTTCACATGAGATGCAGGTCAAGACTGGTTCATGGTATGAGCCAGTACAGACCATGTGTGGCCACATAGCAGGCATCGTCAGTAACCCACCGTATATACCGCATAGCCAGATGAGGCATTTGCAGGTATGTACCCTGGTTATCCTGCTGCATATACATTCCTTGTGTAAGTTGTTGCTTGACATTAAGCCCTTGTACCAGGTGATGATTCCCCAGTCAAGCATTTTGCTGTCGAGATCTGCTGCATGCCATGCATCATTGGCATACACACATAGCTAGTACTTTCCCCGCACTCATCCTGCACAAGTTGAAGTCATTTCTGGCTTGAAACTATCCAACAAGGGACCATAAGATTACGTGACTTGCAGAAGAACTGCACTAGCCTATGCCACCAACATTCAAGATCCAGTCAAGATGGCTAATTGTTACAATCCTGTGCAAAAGTCCTGAACAGTGCTACATGCCAATTGTGCCGGTGACTTTTAGGCTGAAGTGCGGCAGTATGAGCCATGGTTGGCCTTGGATGGAGGTCAGGGACCAGGCCTCGACAGTCTGAACCTCATCTGCCAAGGGGCGTCAGTTATGTTGCAGCCCGGTGGATTTCTGGCATTGGAAACCACAGGTTTGTTATCCACAGCATGACCTCGCTGGTATACAATGCTGCATTTGACTGCCTGCCGGCTTCACTACTCTGTGCAAAAGCCAACGCCAGAAGACAGCCAAATTTACATGTATTAATGTAGATGTTGACATTTGCGCACTGACTGCCTCTGCAGTTTCATGTGCAGGCTGAGAAATATGTCAATAGTGTGCTGCTTGTGCCAATGCTGTGCCATGCATGTATCGACACTAATGTCTGATATTCAGTGTAAATGTATCATCTCAGTCAGGGTCGCATTTTTCTGTTTCTTACACCATGGATGTTTCCAACTAACTTACAGCAAGTTACTTGCTTACAAAAGCTTTTACTGAAGGAGCTTACTGGGGTGCCTGAGATGTACAATTATACTTGATACATGACTGTAGGTGGCACACAAGCTCAGCAGGTGATCGACATGCTGCAGCAGATGCAGGCATTTGACCACGTACACAGTGTTCAAGATCTGGCTGGCATTTATCGCTTTGTCACAGCCTGGAAGATACTGGGCAATTGATGCATTGCTTTCATCTGTGTGCGGTGCCGTGAATGGCATGCACTATATCAAAGGAGACGTGTGAAAGCAGCCTAGAGTGCAATTACCGTACCGACGATAAAGTTGGTCCTTTTAATAATTGATTGCTTTTTGGTGCGACCTTAATTACGCTTAATATTAAAAAATCATTTCCTCTTCCGACCATACTTAAAAATAATCAATAGTGGCAATTAAAATGCAATTTTGAGCGCCAATCGATCTTTAGCCTATTGCAGAGCGCCCGGGACGCTGCGGCATCAACGGGCACATGCCTTTGATCTGCTTGAGAGTGATTTGCGCGATGTCAGCCCTGAGAAGCCTGTCGGGTGCATTGCGCTTTGGTTTTGGCCAAACGAAACACACAATTCCTGGTTTGATTGACTGTAACTTGCTCGAATTCTGTCCGAAGCCAAAGCTTGTGTCGTAGCTGCTGACAATATGAGTGCATGCACATGCTGCGCAGTGTTATTGTTGAAGTCAAAGCATCATTTTATAGCCAACCGACCTCTAATAAAGTGCATTAAATTTATTCCTGGGCCCGCCGACCTTCGTTAAAAATGTAAAAAATCGTTTTTGGGGTTTTTATTAAAAAAAGGTCTTTTCCTATATTATGCGGGGGTGCGACCTTATATATAATTTGGACCAACTTTATCGTCGGTACGGTAACAGCAGCACAGATTTAGCACCAGCATGTCACATCTTTCCTGTGCTTTCATGTATCATACATCGCCACCACTATCGAATGTCTATGCATCGATGGAAGCATGCAACTGTGAACCCGTTCAGATGCACTGATCTCTACACTCAGCAACTGCTTGCAGCCAGGCATACAGCAGAATTTCACAAACACCCTCTAGCTCACTTAGATTTCTACTTGTCAGCCACAAGTTGAAAGTTCGCCCTGTGTATGCCAGGGCGACCAGCAAAAAAGCAGCTACTGCAAAAGGGCAGTATGCCAACACAAACTTGCAACCAAAGGCATTCTGGGTACACAGCCAACAAATTGTGTATATCTGAAGCAAAACAAACAAAGCAGACATGACAGGCTGAACCTGTTGTGTGCAGAATGTCAGGCAATGAAGTCTATATGGGCACCACACTAGACAACACTGCCATCACTGAGCAGAACCAAACAAACACCACACACTAACTAATGCAAATTCCAAATGATGTGCTTGTCCAGCCAAACTAGTCTTCATTGTGACTCAACAATCAGGTTTGTCACATGGAAGCTGGCATACTCCTGATGTATTCCCTGATGCAAAGGATGGTGTCACCCAACCCCTTGGATATCCAAACATTCGTACCGCCCCAATCTGTTCTGTTGTTGCAAGATGTGTATCATCGCAACTCCTGGTCATTGTCTGTAAAAATCTGCATGAGATCACAGGTTCAAGCCAGATGCCTCAGCTGATGCAAAGTTTGCAGACTCCCTACTCAGACTTGCCTCCGAGCTCAGACTATTTCGTACTTCGGTGAGATGAGCAGCATGCTTATCACGCCACAGTTTCAGTTTATCGTATGCTTCTCGGGCGCTAGGTCGATCAGTGGGGTCCTCTGCAAGACAGCTGTTGATCAGGTCATTGATCTCTGCAGGACACTCCTGGGGCACTTTCAGGTTCCGCATACGGCCCCGAGCCGGCTGCTCATGACTCACCACTTCCCACATGATGACTCCAAAGCTGTACACATCCACCTGAAGAAAGGACACCTTGAGCCAAACTGCTATGCTGCGTACCAAGGGCTCGCAACACAATTCACAGACCCTTGTGCAATGATCTGTTTGGATTTGACAGTCTGGCCCAAAGGACAGTCTGCCCCAAGGAATTGGCGTTTCCCTAATACAGCCCGCATTTCTCGAGTACTTTAGAGTAGCCGCTATAAAGCGTCAAAGACATGCTCTCAGGCTGACGGCTCAGTGCAGGCTGTGGTGTGTGTGCCTACCATGTTGTTGATGAGGAACACTGACAAAGAATGCTGATGGGCAGGATGTACCTTCTCATTACACTGGCGGCCCAGAAGGATCTCAGGCGCAGTGTACTCAAAGGTTCCCACACCAAAAGGTGTGCTGCCAGCCCCACCTAGTGTACTCTGAATAATGCGACTGAGCCCAACATCTGCGATCTTGGCCAGGTCCTTTCTGGCATTGAGCAAGACATTCTTGGACTTGAGATCCATGTGTATCAACTGCACATGGGACAGCAACAAGATGAGCCAGGGCAGATAATCTTCAGTGGGAAAGGCAACAATTGCCGTACACTCTGTGATACATGCATGTACGCATGCTGGCATGCCATCAAGGTGCGCACTATGCTTGACTACACATGAGACACACGATCGTGTTGGCACAGCAGTCATCAATGCAGTCTGTTGTGATGAGGCTGAAAGCAGATTATACGACGGTATTTTGCCTGCACGCTTTACACGCCCAACTTGTGAACAACTAAGGCTTGCTAGGTTGACATCTCAACCCTGATGCAATGACAACCAATACATGTGACACAAAAGTCTGCCATTGTCATGCTAAACCCCTCTGGAGTAACCCATCTCTGAGAGACAACAGGAAAAGATAGACTTGGCTTACCCGGTTGGCATGCAAAAAGGTAAGCCCACGAGCAATATCCAACATCAACAGACCACCTTTACGAGACCACCTGAGCTCGTTCGTTTTGTCATGAATGACAGCCCGCATGAGATCCCCTCCCTGTCACACAAATACCAACAATTTTCAGATATACCACAGAAGGTCATTTCTTGTAGGCTCTTGCCTATGCAATGCTTCTGACGTAAGCCAGAAGATGCCCACTTCCGACCAATGGCCACCGTGATGTGCACTAAACAACCCATGCTGTGCAGGTTTGCACTGAGCATGCTTGCTGTACTCATGACTATGCAACCGGCG